>RHMF01000532.1_pt1 | contig 16362 bp, 20 predicted proteins | sample 5365151 | NCBI WGS metagenome assembly RHMF01 (sample SAMN10266501, study PRJNA497801) | feces metagenome | isolation source: feces | host: Bos taurus | place: China: Prairie of Fairy Mountain | collected 2017-08-14 | reverse complement strand
ATTCACGATTTTGTCAAGTATTTTCACAAAGAATTCACAAAACATTTGCATTACAATTTTGTTACGCTTGTGTTACAAGAAGAGCTTGATTTATGAAACAGATGTCCATGTTCCTTGTGTAAATGTAGGTGTTACACCTGATATATTTGTTATAATAGTGTCTTTAATTTCAAATGTATTTTTATCAATTATTTTTGTAATCATAGTTGTTACATTTTCTCCATTTTCACCAATTGGAAGTATTATTTCAAGGCCTTCACCAACATAAAATGATAAATTAGATCCTGTAATAACATTTGTACCTTCTAATCCTGAAACAGTAATTGATGGTGTTTTATATAATCGCAAAATATTATCTGTGCAATATCTAATTGCTAAACCATATGTATTTAAAAGTAAATCTCCAATTTTTCCAACTAAACATGAATTTGCAACATAAACTCCAGAAAGTACGTGTACATTAGTAAATAGATTTGTTGCATAAATTGAATTATTATGACCTTTTACATAAATTTGTAAATTTGCACCACCTCTTATTCCGTTAGGCAATTTTGATTTTTCTAAATTTTGAATAATATTATTATTGAATTGAACATTCCAACAACCACCATTGATATTTATTCCATTTGTGTTACATTCTAAAATTTTATTATTTGAAATTTCACCATTGAAAGCACCAGAAATTGTTAAGCCTGTGTAATTTGAATTTTTTAAAATATTATTTGAAACTTTAAAATTTTTAGTAAATATTATAGTAATATTTCCATTATTTGTGTTAAATCCAAAATTTTCAATAGTATTATTTTCTATATTTACATTTTCACAAATAAACATTGAATCAGAAGTACTATTTCCTGAACCAACAATTATACCATATGTATTATTATCTTGTGGAATATAACCTTTTATAATATTATTTCTAATAAAAATATCACCATGTTTTCTACTGCTTGTTGTTAATGGTGCAGTAGAAGCATATTCTGCCATAATTCCACATTTTACATTTTCTATATAATTGTTTTCAACATAGAAACCAACACAGGCGTGTGTATCAATTCCTTCCCAGTTTGGATTATTTAAAAACTTTGAATTTGTAACATGAATGTTTCTACAAGAAAAATCGTATGTTTCATTGTCAATTTTTCCAGTGGCAAATAAATAAGTATTTTGATAAGTAGAAACGCAAGTATCAAAAACACATTTATCTATAAAAGCATTTTCAACTTCTTGTAACAGGGTAAGCATTTCAAAACTTGAATTTTTAAATTCATTTTCATAATAATAAATATTTTTTGTTTTTCTAAATAGAATTCCTCTTGAATAAACATTTTCAAAATAGCAATTTTTTATAGTAATATCTGAACAATTTTCAGCCCATAGAATTTTATTTTTTGATAGATCTGGTGAACTTCCAGTTTGACAAGATTCATTACATAATTTAACATTATCTAAAGTAACATTTGTTTTATATTCTAAAAGAATTAAAGTTTTAACCAAATTATTTGGCATTAATATTTTAGATTTTTTGCCATAACCTTTAAGTGTTTGATTTGATAATAATTCTAAATCATCAGTAATTAAATAAAAATCATCTGTTTCTGGAACAATAATAACATTTGCACCAGAAGCTATACAATTTTGAAATGCAGTAGTATCATCAGTTGTTCCATCACCTTTTGCACCAAATTGTTTAACATTCATTTCTGGATCAATAACTAAACAAGCATAAAGTCCAGAATCTAAAGTTTCATAATAAGTAGCAGGTTCATTTTCTGTAATATAATAAACTGCCCCACCTTTATCATCTTTTGAATTATATCCTAAAGTTTTTGCATAACTTCCATCTTGAAGATTTGTAGCTTCTTTCATAGTTGAAACATTATCATAACAAAATATTGCACGTGTATTTAAATAAGCAGTAATAATTTCTTGAAGCGTTCCAGCTTCAACCATATCATCTAATTTATTATTTATTTCTTCTTGAACATCTAAATTATCGAAGTAATTTGTAACATATGAATTAAGTTCAACATAAAGATTTTGTAATTCCTGAACTGCTTCACCATTTTGATTTACAGTTGGAATAACAGTTTCTTCCAAAAATTTACAAAGCCAAACTAAACATTCATAATAAGTCATTGAATCTTTGTATGATGTTGGAATAATTCCTAAAGTATTCATAAATTTTGGAAAAGTAACCTGTGCAACAACTTGTGAAGGCACAGATGGATTATTTGTAATTTGATTACTCATTTTATTTATTTCCTTTCTATAAAATTTTAATATATGCACATAAATAATTCATTTAATTCATCAATAATTGAACTATCTATTGCAATAATGTTATCTCTATATTGTTGAATCATTCTTTGAGCAGTTGCAGAAACACCTGAATTTCCTTTTACTCTTTTAGTATATTCTTCATCAGTATTATTTGTTGCTTCAGATTCATTTGCACTTGTATTTGAAGCATATTCACCTTCTAAAATAGCAGATTTTGAAATTTGCCCTTGTGGTGTATCTGAATTAACATCTAATCCAGAAGAATTTCCTGCATTTTGAATATTTCTTTCAAAAGTTTCTGTATAGTCAACATTAACTAATGGATCATATTGAATTGAAGCTGAATAAATAAGTGGAAGATTTAATTCCATTAATTCTTGCATTTTAACTTTTGCCTGATGTTTAAATAAACCAAAAGTTTCAAAGCCTATTTCTTCCATTAAATAATGATCAACAATTTTTCTAGCTAATTTATCTTTTGACCATATTCCAGCATTTTCAATTGATTGAATTTGTGCTTCTGTTAAATAATCAGAAAGTTCATAATCTTTAAACCAATTTTCAACATCTGATCTTGAAAAAAAGTTATTAATAATTTCATATAGTGTTATTGTATAACCGCTTTGTCCTATCATTCAAGATCACCTTCTTTCACTTCATCAGAATTATAATCAGAAACAATTGATTCCATCTTTTTAATTACATTTGATAAATCTGATCTAATTCTAACAGAAATTTCATTTTCACCTGTAAGATTAAATAATTCATTGAATTCCCTGCAAGCCTGTTTTCTAGGTATTAAAAAGCTTTGTAATTGAAGATTTACAACTTCATTATTTTGATTTGCTTCTTCAGAAACAAGTCTTTCTTTCTTTTCATTAAGATTATTAATTCCAAGAAATGTTAAAGCTTCATTCCAAACAACTTTTTTATACTCTTGAATTTTATCTGCAACAAAATCTGCTCGTGTAGAAATGCTTTGAATATCTTCAGGATTAAATTGATCTTTTTTTCCAACAATAACAGGTGCATTTCCATCATATTGAGTATAAGCATTAATCATTGAAAGTTTTGTTTTTTCATTTGCTAAAAGTAAAACGGGTGTTTTCATTGCATTAACATTAATATCACAAACTCTATCTGCTTTGTAAAGTCTTAATGCAAATAATTCCATTGCAGAATATGTATTATCTTTATCTTGTGAATTAAAAACAAGAATGCAATCATCTTTTCTTTCTTGATCAGAAACTAAACCTGTATATAATTTTCTTATTGAATTAAAACCATATGAATAACAATTTAAACGAGATGGAAGGCCATAAATATTTAAATCACCAGAATAAACACAAGCGGTATTAATAAAACCTCTTGTTTCATCATAAAGAAGTGAAGCCATTCCATTATAGTAAAGAACTTCTTCAAGAAAACGTGCATTCATTCCTTTTGGAAGATTAACCCATTCAAACATTGACATTACAAGCTTGAAAAAACATCTTTCATAAAATAGGAATGTTTCATCATTTAAAATATTATTTTCAATAAATTGTGAATTATTCCTATTTATTACGTTCTTTTTTCTTCCCATATTACATTTTTTCTCCTTTCTTTTTATATTATATCAAATAAATTTAAATTGTTCTATTATTTTGTGAATAATCTAAAAAAGTTGAAGGATTATGCCATAAAGTAACACCATTATCAAACATTGATTTCATTTCTTGTAAATCTTCTTGTGGAATTGAAGCAGTTGCAGATTGAACAATATTTGCGCCAATAGTTTTTACATAATTCCAATTTGGCCTGTTTGAAAGATTTGGAACTTTTAATTTATTTGTTTCATATCCGTACATATCAAAATATGAATCAATTCTTTGTGCAAATTGAGATTTTATTGTATATCTAGTGAAAACATCTGCATTCATGTAATCATAACCTAGTAATGTAGCATTTGAACCTCCAACATTTCCTGAATTTGGAAGCATTTTTTGTTTTTCAACCTGTAACATTTGTGATTCAATTTCCATATCTGTTTTTTGTCTTCCTGCCCAAGTATCATATAAAATATTTGCAGTTGAACCAAGAAAACCACCGCCCATTGATTGACCAGAAACTAATCCCATTGAAGTACTTAATGCACCTGTCATATAATTAATTCCTGCTTTTCCAACACTAAGTTGATATTCGGCTTCTGTTCTTTCACGATTTAAATTCACAATTGCAGAATTTTGAGCAATCCAATTTGAAAAGAAATCTGTTTTATATGCAATTGAAGGATAACCATTTGCAATAACTGATTCTGAAATATTAACACCAGAAGAACCTTTATAATTTTTTGGAATAAAATAAACAGATGGATTAGGATTTATTTCTGATATTAATTTAAAAGAAGGTGTTCCAGAAGTAAAATCTTCATATCTAAAAATTTCTTGCTGTCCATTTGTAGGCGTAAATCCTAAATAACAATATGGATATTGTAAAAGCTTTTTGTTACGAGGTGTATATCCATTTAAAGATGATGGTGTACTATTTAAAGTAAAATCTCTTCCATCAGCATAAAATTGATTATTAACCCAAAATCCCCAAACTTGATATCTATCATCTAATTCTTGAATAGTATAATCATCATATGGAAAAATTGCAACTGTTGGAATTGAATATACTGCTTTGACATCATCACCAAAACCAGCAGTATTTATTGTTTTTAACATATCTAAAACTTTGTTCATATTTCCAATATAATACCATAAACCAGAAGCAATTCCATTGACAAAACAACCATTATAAATTGAAGTTGAAGCACCACTTCCAGAAACTTCAGTTGGATCTCTACCAAATGCAATTACATAACATATTCCAAGACCATTAATTGATGTTGAAGCATTTTCAATATATTCTCCAGTTTCTAAACCTTCATTAATTAAATTAGCACCAGGAACATCATCTGAAACTGCAATATGTTCACGTTCAATAAATGAAGCCTTAAAATTAATATCAAATTGATATGTTTGCCATACATCAGTTTTAATATATACTTTTGTTGAATTTGGTGAAAGCCATTCCATTTTAATAATATATGCATAATACCATTTTGTTGAAAAATTTTCATTCTGATACATACAATAATTATATTTAATTAAATTATCATAGCAATCATTTACAACAATATAATTATCTTTTCTAACATAAGTTATTTTATCATAACTTCTTGCACCACTTAAAAATCTAAAATATTGAAATTGTGCATTTGCATTTGCAAAAGTCAATTGATTTTTATTATCAATTTCAAGTGGAACTTCTAATAAAACAACTTCATTATTTGGTGAAATAACCATAATTTTTATTTCCTTTCTATATAATAAAATAGGAAGGAAGCAAGAAAAGATTTTCTTGTTTTCTTCCTTCCTGGATCTATATGTTTTTAGGAGATATGATTCTAAACATCAACTGTAACTGCTAATGTTCCTGTAACTTCTCCAACTGTTGCAGTAATATTTGAAGAGCCATCAGCTTTTGCAGTAATTGTAATAAGTTTATTATTTGAATCTTTCTTTGCAACTGTTGCATATGTTGTTGCACTTGATTCATATGTTATTGAAGCATTTGCAGAATATGGAACTGTTTCAACAACAACATCAGTATTCTTTGTAATTGTAGCCGATGTTACTTCTTCTCCATCTATAAAGAATTTAAATGATGTTGGATTAACTGTTGCTTCTGCAGTTGCAAAACAAACTGCATTTGCAAATAATGAAAATTCATACATTTTAATATTATTTAAATAATATTGCATTGCTCTATTATTTGCATTATATCCGTTTTCCATGAATTGATCAATTGGTTTAATTTTGAACCAATTTCTATCAGCTATCATTGCAAATAGATTTGAACCATCAAATATCTTTGTTCCTTCATCATCATAAACATCAAATGAATCAACTGGATAAATATTTCCAAGTAGAACTGCTCTATCTATTTGGAATGCATTAGCAAGAACTTCAACATCCATATATGCACGAACATCATTTCTTATTAATATAACAATATCTTCTGGATCAGTCCATGTTGTTATAGGTTGACCTGCACCACCAACTTTTGACCATGCATTATATCTTGTTGAAGGCATTTGGAAATTTAAGAATAATTCTCTTGCTTTTGTTGTAAATGCTTTTGCTAAATCAACACTTGTTAAAGGTGAAGAAACTGTTTCAACTTGAACTAAATTTCCTTTATATGCACTTGAAACAAGTGCTTTTGTCCATTTGAACTCATCAATATACATTCCATTATATAATGAATTTGTTAATCCTGTAATGAATTGATCTAAAGCTTCCCAAGAAACAAATGCTTCTTTTAATTTTGTTCTTATAACTGTTAATGGATATTGAATATCCATGTTTTTGATTAAATATTGAACTTTTACATCTGCTTCATATTTTTGAAGGATTCCAGCAAAATCATCTGGATTGTATTGTCTTCCTTTTGCAGGATTAACATAAATTTCTTGACCTGCATATCCTAAAGGCATTACATTTCCTTCCAATGCTCTTAATGGATTATTGAACATTTTTGTTTCAATTTGTGTATAAACAATTCTATTAATTAATGCATTACAAAATTCATTGTAAACTTCTGGAACTGTTAATACAGGTTCAGCAAGAGCAGAGATATCTGTATCATCTTCTAATATAGGAATATATTGATGATATGTTGTTGTAGATATCTGCCTAATTTTGTTTAAAGAATTTTTTAAACCTTTTGGTAACATATTATACCTTCCTTTCTTTTAAAATATCATTTATTTTAGGAAATTGCCTCTTTTATCAAAACAATCTTCCCATGATATTTTCTCTTCCTCTTCATCATTTTTTTCTTTTCTTTTCTTTTTTGGCTCTTCTGTATTTGGAACACCAACTTGTTGAAGAAGTGATGAATTTGCAAGAACTAACTTTTGATTTGTTTGTTCCTGCTCTTTAATTTTATTTTCTTTTTCTGAAATTGTATTATTCATAACTAAATTATCAGAAATTAAAGTTCCAAGATCATCAGAAATTAAAGCAGTTGTTTCTTTTCCAATTTTTGATTCTATTCCTGAAATTATTTTCTTAAATTCTTCATTAATCATAAAACAAATTTTCTCCTTTCATTATATATTTAATTTTATTTTTAGTCAATAATAGTATATGTTTTTCTATATAAATTTTTCCAATTATTTCCACTACCTGTTAAAATTTTATACCAATATTTTGCCTTTTTAAGTAAATCATTATAATTTAAAGTATTATAAACATAATTATCAATCCATGCTTGTGTTAAAAATTCAATTGAATTATTATCTTCAGAAAATGCTTGTAATGTATAAACTTGATTATCCCAACCAAGATTATATTGTTTAAACCAACATATTCTTCCGATTGAATTATCAATTATAGTATAATCTGAATCTGCAACCCACTGTCCACCATCATCAACCCAATCAGTAAATTCCCAATATCTCCAACCAAGTAAACCAAAAGCAGATTCATCATCTGTTGTTGGTTTCCATGCAGAATTTAATGTTGAAACAAGATCCATTGCACCAATAACAACTGAAGCAGATTTAATGTTCCAATTATCATTTTTTAAGTATTCCCATATATATTTTGCATTTTCTGTTTTTCTTGAACCATCTTCAAGTGAACCAGTGTATCCAGGTGCAGTTGACCAAAACCATTTTCCATTAAATAATCTATGATAAAATGCACCAACTGGTGTATCTGTTCCTGGTGTTGGTGGTGTTGGTGGTGTTGGTGGTGGCTCTGCACCATTATATTCAATAACAGTTCCACGAGTATTTCCAAAACCAAGTTGATTTCCTGGATTTAAGAAAGTGTTACAATTCCAACCCTGTGTTGTTGAAGCTTCTAAATGTAAGTGCCTTCCATATGAATTTCCTGTATTTCCCATTACACCAAGTTTTGTTGTTGTTGTAACTGATTGATTTGGTGAAACTGTTATTGAACCTGCTTCTAAATGGCAAAAACGATAATATATTCCTGTTCCTGAATCTTGAATTAATACTTCATAACCAAGTGCAGAAAGATTTGGAAGAACACCTGTTGCAATTACTGTTCCTGAACATACAGCATAAATATCATATGAACCTGTTACACCTGAAGCTGGAAAATCAATTCCAGTATGAAAACCACAAGTGTAATCAGCAGATGGATTTCCATATGGTTGACCAATTGTACAAGTACCATGAAGAGGTGAAACCGAACTTTGTATTGTTGCCATAACTTTTTATTTCCTTTCTATTTAACTCTTAAAACATCACCTGGTTTAATAAAATCCACGTTTGTTAAATCATTTAATCTTATTATTTCTGAACATGTTGTATTAAATTTTTTTGCAATAGTACAAACAGAATCACCTTCTAAAACTAAATAAAATTTCATTTTATTTTATTCCTTTCATTTTATTATATTCAACTTCAAGTTGAAATTCTCTTTTTGTACCATTTTGAAAATAGTGAAATGCAATTCCTGATGTAAATTCTTTTAAGAATGCAATTTGGCCATAAATATAATATTTATTTTCTTTTATATTTGGCATGAATTCATCTAATCCAATCCAGAATTGATTATTGTTTAATTCAACAAGTGCATTTTCTTGTGTTAATGAACCTGTAAATTTAACTTCAACTTTTACAAATTGACCAGGTTTAAATTCTATTGGATCAGAAGGTTTAATTTCTTCTTTGTTCATTTCTTTAATTATGCAAGGATAATCTCGATATGCTTCATTCATATCAACATTTCCTCTTATTCCCTTTACTTTTCCATTATCTTCATATTGCCAAATTCCATAAATATTTGTGTCAATAACTTTTTCTTTTACTGTCCACCATGCTAACCATTTATCAAACCTATCTAATTTTTTTGATTTTAATTTTGTATCAAACCAAGTTTTTGAAGCATATATTCCTGCATAATATCCTGAATCTTCAAATAATTTACATTCTGTTTCACAAATTGAAACAAGTTCAGCATTTGTTGGCATTCCGTTTTTCTTTTTATATCCATCAGCATCTTCCATATCAATGAAAACAGGATATTCAAGTTTATATTCTTTTATTGTTTCAATTAAAAATTTTGCTTCTTCTTCTGCTTGTTTTTTATTTAATGCATATGAATACACATAAACACCAACTGGAATATTTAAAAGTTTACATGAATCAATATTTTGTTTGAAATTTTTATCCACTTCTTTTCTTCCATATGTTGCTCTTATTATTACAAAATCAACTTCATCTTTGATTTTGTTAAAATCTATTTTTCCATTATGAGATGAAATATCAATTCCTTTCATTTATTTTTCACCTTCCTTTTCTTTTACTTCTTCTGTAAATTCTGTTAATAATTTTTTAAGTAAATTTTGAAACTTCTTTGGAATAGGCATTTTGATTTTATACATATTTTTTAATACGGATAAACCTTCAAAAACTATAAATAAAATTCCAAATAAATCACCAATTCCAACTGTTCCAATGTTCATTAAAGAACGAAAATCAGCAGGAATAAATCCAAGTAAATTCAAACTTATAATTTGATCAATTACAAATAAAAATAAACTTGAAATAATCATTCCTGCCTTTCTTATCATTCCTTCAATACCAATTGAAGAATTTATTTTCTTTTCTCTTAATGCTCTTAATATTCCAAAAACTGTATCAAATACAACCATTATAATTAATAGTTTAAAACATGTGTTTTCTAATAGTTCTTCTAAATACATCATTTTCATTTCTTCCTTTCTTTTTATTTCATTATAATTATATCATTAATCAAAACTTTTTGAAATAAAATTTTGTTCAATAATTGAAAATTCTGTTGGAACTAAAATCACACCACCTTTTACATGTTTAAAACTTAATTTTCCACTACAAGTAAAACCAACTTCAAAATCATTTATTTTAAATTCCTTTTCAACTTCTTCAAATTTTCCTTCTTTTGTGATTTCAGTTGTTTTATAATATAATGATTCATTCTTTTTTATCATACATTTTTTTGGCATTCCTGCACAAGTAATATTATATTCATTTCCAAATTTTTCAACATAACATTTTTGTCTTACAAATTTCGCTTCAGTAAATGATGATTCATGTTTCCAAAAACCAAGTTTATAATCATCAATTTCACAAAATTGTTTTAATTCTTCTATTGGAAGTAAACAATGGATTGAATCTGTATCTGAATAACAATATAAATCCTGACCATATTTTTGAATAGAATAATCTTTTATTGCTTGTGAAGTTCTGATTGTTTTATCTCTTGCATAAGAAGTTATAAATGTTCCAACTGGAATATATATTCCAGATTTTTCTTCTTCTTCAGTAATTAGATATTTTACAATTCCATCTTCAGCTAAATATGGAATTTTACTTTGTGTTTTCATTGATGTTGCAAATTTTCCATAAAGTGAATTGAGCATTAATTTTGAAAGAGTTCTCATTCCTTTATTTCCCTGTTTTTGGCTTTCAATTTTTCTTTGTATCCATTTATCAATATATTTAGAAAATAATCCTGTTGCGCCCTGAAATTTCCAACCATTTAAATATTGAAGATCATAAACATCATATTGTTCAAAAAATAATTTTAAATCAACATTTGTTAAAACTAAATTAATTATTTTATTTTTTGAACTTTCAATATATTCATTTGGAAGAAATTCCCATTTATAATCTTTTGCTTTTAATTGTATTGTTGGAATTTTATTTTTCTTTAATTCAAAACTGCATGTGATACTTTGAATATATAAAGGATAATTTGGATCATCTTGATATTTTCCTTCAAAAAATTTCCCTTCACCAAATGGAAGTAATTTTTCATACATTACAGAAGGATATAAACTGTTTACATCTAAAACAACACCGCTTCCTACAACTTTATTTTTATAAATAGGATTCAAATATGTGAATCCCCCTTTGTAACTTTTTCTAATGTCTTCATCTGCCCATTTTTCAAGTGGTGGAAAATAATATTTAAATCTTTTTTCTGTTATTATTTGCGTAAAATCATGAAGTGCATTTGAACCTTCTGTCATTTTAGTTAATTTTTCTTGAAATAAAACATTTAATGCTTTTGCTACAATTATTACATCATGTTTTATATAATCTAATTCTTGAACTGTTAGTTCATATCCTTTTGGCCTAATTTTATTATAATCAATTTCAAGTTTTTGCTCTGTTAAATTAAAACTTTTTGCAATCTGATCAACTGAAAAAGGAATAATTTTTAATGAATCATAAAATGTTACTTTTCTTACTTTTTTATTTCCAACTTTAAAAAATACTTCAATGGAATAAAATAATCCCATATTTGTTATTAATGTTGTAAATGATTTATCTTCTTTATCTTTTTTATCTTTTATATGTTTAAATCCATGTTCCAGAAGATAAGATAAAATAAATTCACCATCAAATTTTAAATTATGAAAATAAATTATTGGATTATATTCTTTTTCACAAAATTCAAAAAAAGTATCAATTGAATTATCAATTTTAATATGTTCTTCTTTTCCAATTTCACAAACTGCCCAAGCCCATACATATGTTTCATTTTCAAACCATGTTGCCGTTTCAAAATCACCAACATATTTTTTTCCCATAATTTAAATTTATGAAGAAAATAAACCTAGTTTAAAAAGTTCATAATAATATGAATCATCTTTATCCATTGCAAGTTTTAATGTGTTTGATTCAACATCATATCTTAATTGAATATCAACAAGTTCTGAATTTTTAATCCATTCCCAAAATTCAACAGGATCTTTAAATTCTCTTGCTTTATTTACAATTTCCTTTCTTCCCATTTTTCTATATGCTTTTATAAAATTTTTCTGAAAAATACTTGCTTGATAATATTCAAAATCTTTATTTCCAAGAGTTATTATTCTTTCTTTTATTCTTGCTAGTTCTGTTCCTGATTTTGTTTTCCACTCTGTTATGCTTTCAATTGTTGCCCTTATTTCATTTTTTGTTGTGTTTCCAGTACCTAAAGTATCAGTTAATGTTGTTAATTTTTCAGTTAAATATCTTTTAGCAATTTTTTCTTGTTTACTTAAAAAGCTTTTTTCCCATTTTGTTATATATTCATTCTCATTTAACTTTATCATTCTTTCTGATCCTGATTTTAAAAATGAACCATATGAAGAAAGAACTCTGTTCAATTCTACTCTTGAATATATTTTTGATTTTATATCTGCATAACTTACTTCTTTTGGAAGATTGGAAATTCCTTGTTTTTCCAATCTTCTTATTTTATTATTAAATTTTCTTAATGTTGAATTTAAGTTTTTGGAATCTTGTTTGTTCCAACGTATCATGTTTAATCACCACTTTCATTATATATTTTATTATCTTTGAAAACTTTAAAACCTCTTTTTTCAATTTTCTTATATAATGATATCATTAAAACTTCTTTTAATAAATCAAAAAATTCAGAATTTATTATTTTATATCTGTTTCTCATTTTATATTCTTCTTCTCTTAAATATCCTGGAAGCTTTAATTTAAAGTTATGTTGATAAAATGCAGATGAAAAATAAAATGTAAAATTTTCAATTTCCAAATAATATGGTGAATCATCAATATTTTGATAAACTGGCTTTAATTCATCATTCATTTTCTTCATTCCTTTCTTTAGAATTGTTTTAAATAATAGAAGGATTAATTCCTTCTATTATTTAAGCTTCTGGATAAAATTCAACTGCTGTATATAATTTTTTATTTTTGCTTTTTCTTTGTGTAAATTTTGTTGGAAGTCCTTCTAAAATTAATTCTGCATGTTCTTCTTCTGTAAATATTTTTAAATTATCTGTTAAAACTTTTCCACCAAAATAAAATTTCTTGTTTTCTCCATCAATAATAAATACTGCATATTCTCCATCTGTTCCTGTTATAAAAGCATAATCTCTTATTATAACTACTTTGTCAATTAATTCTTCTGTTTCTCCTTTTGTTCTTCCTTCCATGAAGGCAATTCCTTTTCCAGAATTCATGCTTTCTGCTTTTTCTCTTAAACTCATTGTTTTTTCTCCTTCTTCTATTTAACGGATAGATCCATAATATTTAATTTCTTTTACTTCTAATTATAAAGAAGGCTATTGTTTGGATAGTAATATTATATTTTTTATTTCCGTACTTTATACGGAAACATTAAAAACTATTTTGAATATTTTTCAAGTATATCTTCAATTAATTCAATTTTTGATTCACATATTAATTTGTTTTCATCATTCCATTCTACTGATTTTAATGTTTTATATTCATTTATTAATCCAACTAAATCTTCAATTGGAATTACTATATAATTTTTTAATTCACCTTCTATAATCATTGTTAATTCTCCTTCTTGACCTTTCTAAAATGGAAGTTCAGAACTTCCAAATATTGTTTCTTTTTCTATATTTGAAATTACATTTCTTATTAATTGAACACTTAAATGTGTATATTCTTTTATATTAATTTTTCCATTATAATATTTTTCTTTATTTGCAATTCTTTGTTTTTCCCATTTATCAGGATTCATTAAATAATATCTTCCTTCTGATAAATCTTCAACTTGCTTTGCAAATGTTCTTGAATCATTAATTTTAATATTATCTTCATATATCATTTTAACACATCACCATTCAACATATTTATTAATTTACATTTTCTTCTTTTACAAGCTTCTATAAATTTGTTTAAAATATTCTTGTTTCTTATTTCAATTGTATAATCATTATTTAAGTTAAAAAATTTTACTGAATTTCTATATTCTATAAAATAAATAATCATTATAAAAACCTCTTTCTTAAAATATTTTTTTCATCTTCTGTTAGTTCATAAATCATTGCATATAATTCAATTGTTTCATTGTTTATTATATCTTCATAATTATGATCAATCCATCTTTTAAATTGATTTATTAATGTGTCTTTATCATATCTTATTTCTAAATAAAATTTTCTCGTTTCTCTTAATTCATCATCATCTAAATCACTCATCTATTAAATCTCCTATCATTTTTAATTTTTTTGATTTTGAAATTTTCATTTGTAAAAAATATTTAATACTTATTATGTTTGATTTATGTTTTTCTAATACTTGAATATAATCCTTCTGTTCATTTATTTTTTGTTCTAAATTGTTAACTAAATAATTTTCAAGTTTTTCAAAATCTTTATCAATTAATTGTTTTTCTTCATTTACATTATCCCTGATATCTTCATAATTAATTGAAATTGTTCTGTTTGGATATTCAATTATAATTTGTTTTTCAAATATATATGCTTTTTGAATATTCTTTAAATTAATTATTTCTTTCTTTAATTCAATATACATTTTTTAATCTTCCTTCCAGATCATCTTTAAAACATTTTCATATGCATAACGCATTCCTAAATCTATTGGTGTAATGTTTTCAATTCTGTTTATTCGTTCAATCTCTTCTTTTATATATTCTTCAACTTTATTTTTCACTTTCTATCACCTCATTTATCATAAATATTATTACAATTAAAAAGTAAATTCCATAAAGTATTGGAAATTTTTCTGAAATTATAATTAGCATTATTGGAATTAATCCTGTTACTAAACCAAAAGCAATTAAACAACCTATTATTTCTTTTAATTTTTTCATTTTACTTGTTCCCCTTTCCTTAATCTGATTATATTTTATCACTAATAAAAATTTTGTCAATAATTTTTTGAAAAATTTTTTAAAAATTTTTTCAAAAATTTTTATTGACTTTTTTATATTTAATGATATAATTTATTTGAACATTATTATTCATTAATGTTCCTCTTTTAAATGAAGTGTGAATATCTTTGTTAATATAAAGTAAAATAGGTGATAATCCAGCCTGAAGAAGGTTCACCTTTGGCGTGGTGGCTGACTTTATAACATGGATTATTTGCACTTCTGTTTTTATTTTAGAAAGGATCTATTTATGCATTATTACACTTTAGATAAAGTAATTTCATATAATGTTCCAGTTAATATCATTATAACTGAACGTGGTTATGGAAAATCATTTTCTGTTAAAGATTATGTTGTAAAGAAATTTAAAAAGGATCATTCACAATTTGTTTATATCAGAAGATATGAAAATGAATTAAAATCTGTTTTTGAACATACTTCAGTTCTATCTGAAAAGAACACAAAAGATTTTTTTGATGATTTGAAACCAAATTATCCAGAAGATAAACTGGAAGCAAAAAACAAAAAATTTTATATTAATGATGAATGTTTTGGATTTGCTAAAAGAATGACCGAAGCACAAGATCTTAAATCATCAACTTTTAATAATGTAAAAACAATTATTATTGATGAATATCCTATTGAAAAAGGAAGGCGTTATTATCTTCCAAATGAAGGAATGATTCTTATGAATATATTTGATTCAATAATTAGAAATCGCTCTGATGTTAGAATCTTTATTCTTGGAAATGCAGTTGAAGGCCTTGAATATTCACCTTTATTTTTGTTTTTTAATCTTCAATTGCCATATGGAAAAAAAGATATAAAACTATTTAAAGATAACACTATTTTACTACAATATGCAACATCATCTGAATTTAGAAAAGAACGTGAACAAACTTTAATTGGTAAACTTGCTAAAGATACACCATATGAACAATATGCAATTCAAAATAAAATCCTTAATAAAAATACAACATTTATTGAAAAGAAAAAAGGCTCTGCACAATTTTCTTTTGCTTTTATTTATCATAATGAATTTTATGGTGTTTGGTATGATTTCAAAGAAGGCAAGATTTATATTTCTTCTGATTATGATAAATCTTCACCATATATTTATGCAATTACACTTGATGATCACAGGCCAAATACACTTCTTATATCATCAGCAAGAAATTATTCACATTGGCGTTCTATTAAAGAAAATTTTAAAATTGGTAATGTGTTTTTTGAAAATCAAAAAATTAAAAAATATGCAACTGAAGTTATCAAGCTCTTCTTGTAACACAAGCGTAACAAAATTGTAATGCAAATGTTTTGTGAATTCTTTGTGAAAATACTTGACAAAATCGTGAAT
>RHMF01001654.1_pt1 | contig 16404 bp, 11 predicted proteins | sample 5365151 | NCBI WGS metagenome assembly RHMF01 (sample SAMN10266501, study PRJNA497801) | feces metagenome | isolation source: feces | host: Bos taurus | place: China: Prairie of Fairy Mountain | collected 2017-08-14 | reverse complement strand
ACGATGCCCTTGTCGCCACTCTGGATGATGATATTCTTATCACGGCTCTCGACAAAGTGCTGATGCATCGATAGGTTGGCGGTAAAGAGCCACTTCGAGCCGATATAATACTCTCCATCAACCTCGCCATAGATGGTGTTTATCTTGTTGCGCGAACGGGTCATATCTGCCATTATGCCATTGCCCAAGTCGCGCTTGTAGTCGTATGCCATCGAGGTGTGGATATAGCCTGCTCGTGCCCCCATCTTCCAACTGCTCCGCAGATGCTCCCACGAGGCTACGGTGCGCAAGGTCTGCTCCTTCTGGCGGTTGTCGAAATCGACATCGTCGCCGTGGTCTACGGTGAGCATCGCAAGCTCGCGGTTGGAGTTCAGATACCATGCATTAAGGCCAAAGCGGTCGCCAGCCTTGGTGTCGTAGTAGACCTCCTGCAAGATGTGAAAATCACGATACGAGCCACTGCGGTTGCGCTCCACGGGGTAGTATTGGTCGATGATGTTCATCTCATCATCGTAGATATTGACCTTCTTATCGCGGTTGGTGTATTTGAAGTCGTTGGGCGAGGTAGAGAGTACGGCACGGGTCGAAAGTTGCCAATGGTCGTTGCCCCAGCCAAGGCGCAAGAACTCGTCGAACGAGCGGAAAGAGCCTATGCCCTGAATATATTGCAGCGTAAATCCTCGGCTCTCGGTGGGTGCCGTAGCGAGCTTCACCGAGCCACCCAAGCCACCACCCGTATCGTTAACGGACGATGTGCCGTGCAGAAGGGTCGCCTTGTCGATAAAGTAGGCGGGAATCATCGAGAAGTCGGTCATACCGAGCATCGGGCTGTTGAGCTTCATACCGTTCCACTTAACCTGAGTATGCGAGGGCGAGGTGCCACGAAAGGCTACGGTAGAGAGCGTAGCGCGACCATAGCTCTTGACAAATACCGAGCTACGGAATGTCAGCACATCGGCCATCGAGAGTGCTATATTCTCCTTAAGCGCAATGGAGTCGATAGGTGTCTGCTGCACACCAATCTCCTTTATCGGGCGGTTGCCGACAATCGAGACACCCTCGATATCGACGAAGTGTTCACCATCACGATAGGCATAACCCGCCTGACCCTCCTGTGCCACAGAGTGCGAGGAGAGCGTAACGAGGGCGCAGATAAGTAGCGCAAAGCCCCTAAGACGATATGTGAAAATGGTCTGCATCACTCTTTCCAACAAAATGCTCCGGGAATAATACCCACATAAAACTCATCGAGAAGCTCGCCTGAGACGCTATAACGATAGATTTTGCCCTGCTGTGTGTAGTCCACAGCATCGGCGATATATACCTCGTCGGTCAGAGGGTCGACCGTCAAGCCGTAATATATCGTGCCACGGCTATCGAGGAATGGGCGCACGGGGACACTGTCGGCATCTACCGACATCGACCAAATATCGTCGTTAATCCAGTAGAGGGTGTCGCCACGACCATTTATCTGCACCTCGGAGGGTGCATCGCCCTTGCGGAAGCTAAACTGCTTCTCGATAGTGAAGCTCTCGGGGTCGATGCGGTAGAGCGAGGGTGCTTCGTAGCCGTAGGGCGAGCCTTCGTAGCCACCATCGGTTACGGTCCAAAGCTTGCCGTTGCAGTCCAAGGCGAGCGATGTAGGCTGTATGCCCACCTCCAACTCGGCAACGATTTTATCGCTCTCGGTGTCGATTTTAAGCAGTCGGTTTTGGTACGACCAGCAGTTTACATAGAGGTATTTGCCCAACTGCACCATCTGCTCCGTAGAGCCCTGCTCGGAGGTCATATTTGGAACTTCGATATAGCCCGTAATCTCGTAACGCTTGGGGTTTACGATAAATATGCGGTTGTCCCAAATTTGTGTGATATATGCCTTGTCGTCCGAAATGAAGTGGATATAGCGGGGAGAGGTAAGGCCTGTGATACGCCCCACCTCCTTGAATGTTGTGGGGTCGATAGCGAATACCACATGCGAGTTGTTGACCACTACCCAGCCGATGCCATTGTGGATAATCATCGACTGCGCCACATCGCCAAGTTTCATAGCGTTAGCACGGTAGAAAATCTCGTTTTCGACCGATTTTGTCGTGGGGTCATAGTACGAGAGTGTGGCATTGCCATACTGGAAGTTGCCCTCGTTGCAGATAAAGAGTCCACGCTCCGAGGCGGATATGTCGAAATCCTCCTCCAAGCCGTAGTCCCACTCCATGCAACCTGCGGTGAGCAACGAAAATATTAGCAATAACCACCTCATAATATGTCGTTTATTCGGTTATCTCCCAGATGCTACACACCTCGGTTGAAAGCTCGCCCAACCAACCACTCTTCGACTGCACCGCAGACTGCACCTTTACGAAGTCGATATAGTCAAGCTTGACGCTCTGACCTAGAGCATCTATGGCGTTAGAGATATCGAAACTATTTACGGCATCGACACAATCGCGCTCCGAATAGTTGTCGGCATAGCCCCAGTCGTAGGCGGGCTGTACCCACATCGAGCCATTGCCCGAGCGGTCGTAGTTGCGCGCCTCAAGACGAGTACCATGCAAGGTATAACTATCCTCTGTTATCCAAGTGGGGTAGTAGTAGAGCTGGTCGTGGAACGAGGCAAGGTAGTCAATGCTGCCACCTTCGCCATGGTTGTCTGTCCAGACCACAGCCATAGCAGCACCAGCAGGGCGATAGTAGGTGACCATATAGTTCTGGTAGGTCCTTGGCTGGCCTGTCTCCGAGCCTCGCAACTCATACCAGTTATCATCAGCCTTGCCGTTGCCATTTTCGTCCTGCATAACCCATACTACGCCTGGCTCCGACGAGCCGTCAAAGGAGTTGCCACGAATGGCAAAATCGTAGTCGCTATGGTTGGCTACGCTATGGTCGAAGTCAACGATGATATAGCCACCAAAGGCTCCTAACGATACCCAGTTATCGTTGATTAGACGGGTGTAGGCATACTTTGTAGCATCTGTTGCCGTAAGCTCGTTGCCTGTGAAACCTGCGGTCTTCATATCGCCGATAAACTGACCGGGTGCAGGTGTGTATTCCAATACTGTGTGGAAGAGTGTTGATGACGATGCATTACGCTCACGACGATACTTGCCCTCCTCGAGGACCTCTATCGTAAAATCGTGCTTTAGCTCTGTGTTACCACCATTATCCCAAAGAGTGGCAGTTGCTCGTAGAGTGTGTGTGCCGAGCTCGTTGCTACAGAATACGAAATACTGCTTCGTAGCATCGCTCTTGACGCCATCTACCTCCCAACTATATGTTACTCCCTCGTTAGGTCCAACTTTTGAGGGTAGGATAAGGAGGTCGCGACCCTCGACGATATGCAGGTCCTTCTTGTCGAACTCATAGATAAATGCCAACTCTTCGGCATCTACGACAGTGAGCGTTACGCTATCCTCGCTCGAGCCCGCACTGTTCTCTGCTACAACGCGGATGGTGTATGTGCCAACTGTTGTAGCCTCAAAGAGATAGCTCTCGCCCTCGGCTACTTGTTGGTCGTTTTCGTACCAGTGGATATGTGGCTCCTCGTCGGTCTTGCGCACATTGGCTATCATGAGCTTGGTGAAACCTACGGCAACCTTGGCATCCTCCATGGCGATATCCACAATGGGGATGTCGGGCTCAAGAATGTCGATGCGCATCTCTTTGCTCGCGCTACCTGCATCGGTTGTGACTGTAAGTGTCACATAGAGCGAGCCCACAGCCTCGGCATAGTGGACATAGGCTCTCTCTTGGCATACTACCACATCATCAATAACCCACTCAAAGGTGGCATTCTCGGCATTGCGGTAGTCGGGGGCAAGTCGTACCTCGTCGCCAACACGCACTGTGTATACGCCATCGCCCTCGATGATAATCTCGGGCAGATCGGCGGTCAACACCTCGTCGCGGTTACACGACGAGGTGTTGATTGCCAACACACTTAAAAAAATAAACTCTAAAAATCGTCTCATATTCGTTGTTTGAGGCTATTTGTGCCTCGACAAAACTCTATTCCCAGCGTACCGCAACATCGTCGTAGGCGAAGTAGGCGGGGCAGTTCATACCGTAAGAGCCTATCTGGTCCTCGGATGCCGAGAAGTTAAAGGCAACCTTTACGACCTTGCCTAACGATGACAAATCCCACTTTGTCCACTCGGTAACCAATACGCCATTCTCGCAGAGTGCAAACTCTACCGAGCCAGTCTCCTCGTCAGCGGCGTTGTAGCCGTAGGCAACAACCTTGATATAGGTGCTATCGGTTGCTGGGCTGTTGAAGCCATCGCCATAGGTAAGCGAGTTGAGCACATAGCAGGTATTCGTAACATACATATGGTCAATAACACGCTCTACGCCATCGGCAAACTCCAAGGTCTGCAACGAAGCATCGTAAATCTGCGAGTTGTAGAAGTCGCTATAACCATTGTGTACTGCAAAGTTTGCAGAGCCATTGTTGCCACCGATGGGGTTTGCCATCTGCAACTCATACCAGCCGTAGTGGCCCTCGGGGAGGGTCTCGTAATCCTCGATAATGTAGTTCGAAACTACATGACCGCCACCCCAGAGGGGAGTTTCGAACGAGTGGAATAGCTCGGTGTTGCCCTCGTCGTACCAGTAGTATACATCTGTTGCATAGTCGGTGTAGGTCAACGAGCCACCATACTGCATATCATCAATAAGGTCGCTCCAAGTGTTAATCTCTGCACCGCCATAGAGCGTATATCCAGCAAACTTGGCATCCGAGTCCTCGAACGATAGGGTGCGCAGGGTGTATGTCTCGCCCTCCGAGCCACCTTCGTCCTCCGAGCCAGCCTTAGGCAGACGAATTACGCGACCATCGGTAAGGGTGATGATAACCTCGGTCTCGGTCTCCTCGACAGACTCAAACATAGAGTCGCCGTCTTTGCCGTCTTTGCCGTCAGTGCCGTCAACGCCATCTTTGCCGTCAGCGCCATCTTTTCCATCCTCGCCGTCAGCGCCATCTTTGCCATCAGCGCCATTACGAATCGTTACCTTCGAGCCGTCGCTAAATGTTAGCACCACGCCCTCGTCGGTTGTCTCGGTAGAGATGATTACCTTGCCCGCGCTAAGAGCATCCATTAGTGCCGTAAGGGTCTCGATATCCTCGCGGTTTTGGTCAATCTCCTCTTCGAGTTCTGTGAACTTGTCCCAGATTGCTCCGTCGTCGTACGAGCAACCTACCAATGCTGTCAGCATAGCTACTACGCCGAGAGCCAAGAAAATTTGCTTTCTCATAAAATGTTTGTTAAAAGGTCATTCTCCGTAAACTTTTACACAAACGAGCGTTCTTGGCTTATGGACTTGGGTGGGACTAAATGATATCAGGCTTCGGTGCGATAGACCAATGGCAAGAATACAATGCTTCTCCACGGGCTATACCTATAATATATAATACCTGAAAAATTTTCAGTCGCAGACTTGCCCATTCGCCGCAGGCACAATCTCGTTGTAAACGCTTGGCAGGTCTTCTGACTTATCTCCTTCTGCGAAGCCTTCCCAGCCCAACGGCCAGTGGCTAAATGATGTCGCAGACACTCTTGAGAATTACAGCAGCGGGAACTGTCCGGGATTCTCACCCGATTCCCTTTTAATCTCATAAGGCTTAGCAAAGCCTCCGAGAACCAATGCTCGTGCAAAGATACAAAAAAAATGAGAAATCAAAACAGAATGTGATAAAAAAAAAGAAAAGGCGATAACTTTCGTTATCGCCTTGAGTGACTCCGCCAGGATTCAAACCTGGAACCGCTTGATCCGTAGTCAAGTACTCTATTCAGTTGACTCTATTCAGTTGAGCTACGGAGCCATTTCTTTCGTTTTGCGAGTGCAAATGTAGAGCAAATTTTCTTTCTGTGCAAATATTTTTGCAATTATTTTTCAAAAAAAAGCGACGGCTGAAACCGTCGCTTGCACTACCAGCTGATAATCAGCGGATTACTGAATGTGCTCTGCAAGGATTTTCTCAATCTCCTCGCCACGCAAATTCTTCGCTACGAGCTTACCCTCGGGTGAGAAGAGGAAGTTTGCGGGGATAGAGTTCACATTGTAAGGCTTGCCAGCCTCCCACTCGCCCTCGGCGTTGCAACCCCAAACATTTACCCAAGCCATACCATTGTCGGCGATAAACTGCTTCCAACGCTCCTCGGTGCCAGGGCGGTCATACGATACGCCATAGATCTCCAAGCCCTTGGGTGCGAACTTCTCGTATGCAGCAACAAGGTGGGGAATCTCGCCACGGCAAGGACCGCACCAGGTAGCCCAGAAGTCAACAAGTACCCACTTGCCCTCTGCCAAGAGTGACGAAACAGATACCTCAACGCCCTCGGTGTTGAAGAGGGTGATGTCAACGAGGTCGGCACCGATGGTGGTGTTCTTGGCATTGGCAACCTGTGCCTTGTACTCGTCGTATAGAGCTACACCCTCGAAGCGGGTGTCGATAAGGTTGAAGAGCTCAACAAAGCGAGCTGTATCCTCGCTGAACATGTTGAAATACTGCAACATATATACCGAAACAAGGTTATCGGCATTCTCCATGATGACCTTCTCGACATAGGGAGCAGGGTCCTCGCCACCCTCGGGGGTGTCAGTGTAGACGATGGCGATAAGACCATTCATAGCCTCTGCCACCTTGTCCTGAAGGGGTGAGCCCTCAACATCGAGACGCTCGTTCTCAGCGTCGTACTTGATGTTAAGGTCGCTGCCATCGAGTGCGATAGTTGCTGCGGGGCGACCATCGACAACGAGGTTAGCAAACTGGTCTACGGGAACTGCAGCCTCCATCGTAAAGCACTTGTTCTCGTCGAGGGTAGCCGATGCCAAAGCCTCCTCGGCACCTGCTACGCGCAACTCGATGGTTGCACCAGCCTCGGTACGCTCGGCAGTAGAGAGATCACCAGTGATGGTGATGGTGTTGTTGGTTGCGGTGCCACACGCTGCAAACATAGCAGCCGAGCACAATGCGATAAATAATTTCTTCATAGTTGTTATTTGTTTGATATTTAGATTATTACTTCTTTACTCTGTCGGGGTTTGACTCAACGAACTTCTCCCACGATGAGCTACCTCGGCGTGCCTTGCTGTCGCCACCCAAGCCCTTGCGCTTCTCGCCCGCTGTGGCGCGTGTAAGAGCATTGCTCAGCGTGAAGTAGTGGCATAGCGCCACGGCTGTGCCATCCGTAGCATCGAGCTTGCGAGGATGATAGTCGGTGCCGAGAATCGAGTTTATCATCGTCGCTACCTGCTCCTTCGATGCCTGACCACGCCCCGTTATCGCCTGCTTAACACGCGAGGGGGCATACTCGGCAATGGGTGTAGACTCCGTAGCACTCAGCACGGCAGCTATCGCCACACCCTGCGCACGGCCAAGCTTAAGCATCGACTGCACATTCTCGCCAAAGAAGGGCGACTCGAAGGCAACCTCCGTAGGTCGGTACTCCTCCGTTAGGCTACGCACACGCTCGAAAATGTAGCGTAGCTTCTGGTGCGCATCCCCTATCTTGTGCATATCTATCTCGCCCATAACCAACGCAGTAGGCTTGTTACCGACAATCTCGATAACGCCATAGCCCATATAGTTGGTGCCAGGGTCGATGCCCATTATGCGCATAGGCTTATCCACCGCTACTTCTCCTCAACCTTTACAAGGCGCTTCTCCAACTCGCGCATCTTCTGCGCCATATCGGGCAACTGGCGGAATACGGCAAACGAACGGTGATACTGCAAGCCAGGAAGTGCGGGGTAGCCAAAGCGAATCTCTCCATCGGGAACATTTTTGTCGATGCCCGACTTCGAGCCTATCTGTACGCGATTGCCGATGGTTACATGGTCGGCAACACCCACCTGACCCGCCACGAAGCAGTTAGCGCCCACCTTTGATGTGCCAGCGATGCCCACCTGTGCCGACATCACGGTATTTGCGCCAATCTCGACATTGTGGCCAATCTGGATAAGGTTATCCAATTTCACGCCCGAGCGGATGATTGTCGAGTCGGTCTTGGCACGGTCGATACAGGTGTTTGCGCCAAGCTCAACATTATCCTCGATGATGACATTGCCCAACTGCGGAATCTTGGCAAATGTGCCATCTGCCTTGGGTGCAAAGCCGAAGCCGTCAGCGCCGATGACAACGCCAGCGTGGAGGATGCAGTTCTTGCCGATTTTGCAACCCTCGTATAGCTTAACGCCAGGGTAGAGGCGTGTGCCCTCGCCAATCTCGACACCATCGCCGATGTAGCACTGGGGGTAAATCTCTGCACCTGCGCCAATCTTTGCGCCACGCTCCACGACCGTAAAGTCGCCGATATAGCAATCCTCGGCTACGCTTGCCTCCTCGTTGATTGACGAGAGTTTCGAGATACCTCGCTTTCGGGGGCGTGAGGCGTTGTACATCTCCAAGAGCGACAATACGCACTGGTTGACATCTGCCACCTTGATAAGCGTAGCCTTAATCTCTCCCTTAGGCTCGAAGTCGTTGCCTACCAAGACGATAGATGCCTCGGTGGTGTAGATATACTGCTCGTACTTTGGGTTGCTTAGGTATGCCAACGAGCCAGCCTTGCCCCCCTCGATAGAGGATACGGTGCTGACTTCGGCGTTCTTGTCGCCAACAACTTCGCCGCCCAAAAGACCGGCAATCATCTCTGCTGTAAATTTCATATAGCGTCTTTTGTTTATTTCGTTTCCTTATAGGTAATCCTCAAGGCGTATGCCCTCAGGCAGTAGGTCGTCTACCGAGTGGTTGAAGGTGTGTAGCTCACGCACCAACGACGACGATATATGCTCCATCTCGGCGGGCGCAATCATCACCACGGTCTGTATCTCTGGGAAGATATGACGATTGGCGAGGGCTATAGTGCGCTCATACTCAAAGTCTTGGGCGTTGCGCGCACTGCGAATGATAACCGATGCTCCGATGCGTCGTGCCTCGTCTCCCGTGAGTGATGAGTAGGCGATGACCGCAACTCGCTCCTCGCCCTCGAATACTCGCTCGATAAGTGCCTTGCGACTCTCGACGGTGAGTAACCCACGCTTCTGGGTGTTGTGACCAATGGCGATAACGACCTTGTCGAAGAGTCTCAACGCCTCATCGACAACGGCCTTATGACCGCGTGTAAATGGGTCGAACGACCCCGGGAACATTGCTATTCGCTGCATACTACCTATTATATAACTTACAAAAGTAGTAAAAATTATTGAATATCCGCTATTTCGACACAAAAAAGAGGGTCAAGCACTCGACTGACCCTCCTTAACTCGGAATATTTTAGCTTATTTCTGTTCGTTATCCTTATTTGCCGCCTTGTTGCTGCGGTCGTAGATAAAGCGACGAATCTTCTTGGTAGGTGTCTTCTCGAACTCGCCCTCGTTGTCGATAACCTTAGAAATCTTCGAGAAGCGGTTAACCTTCGAGTTTACATAATTTTCGAGATCCTTCTTAATCTCCTCCATCTTCTGCTGGAGCTGCTCCTTGCTGACGCTCATCTTATACTTGAACTCGTCGTAGGCCTCCTCCAATGCGGCGGTGTCGAAGTGTACCAAGGCGATAAGCTTGCCATCCTCCTCGGTTACTACCGACTCGGCAACGAGCTTATTGCTGTTGAGTACCTCCTCGATATCCTCGGGGTAGATATTCTCGCCCGAAGGACCGACAATCATATTCTTCAGACGGCCCTTGATATATATCCAGCCCTTGTCGTCGATGTAGCCGAGGTCGCCAGTGCGGAACCAGCCATCCTCGGTGAAGGCAGCCTTCGTAGCCTCCTCATTCTTGTAGTAGCCCTGCATACAGCAAGGTGTGAGCGTTACAATCTCGCCCTGCTTGGTTTCGGGGTTGATGTCGTCGAGGCGAATCTTTACGGCGGGCAACGATGGGCCTGTCGAGCCGATACGCACCATATTACCTACTGCACCCGCGATAAGGGGAGCGGTCTCGGTAAGGCCATAGCCGATACCGTAGGGGAAGCCCGCTTCGAGCAAGAAGCGCTCAGCCTCAGAGTCGAACTTAGAGCCACCGATGGCAAAGAGGCGCATACGACCACCAAAGAGCTTCTTAAGCTGCTTGCCCGCAACCTTGTGGAGCAACTTGCGTGACCAGTCCCAGCCATAGAGTTTGCGCATTAGTGCGCTCTTCTGGAATGTGGGCAACACCTTGCCACGATATACCTTCTCCATAATAAGGGGCACCGAGGCAATCACCGTGGGGCGCACCTCTGCCAATGCAGGCATAAGTGCCGAGGCGGTAGGTGGGCGATCCATGTAGAATACTCGTGCGCCACGCGAGAAGGGGTAAATCATACCGAGCGTACACTCATAGGTGTGTGCCATAGGTAGAATCGAGAGCAATACATCCTCCTCGTTGTACTCGAAGAGGGGAGGAATAATCATCGTCTGAGCAGCAAGAGCATAGTGGCTGAGCATCACACCCTTAGGCTTCGATGTTGTGCCCGAGGTGTAGATGATAGCCGCCAAGTCGTCGGGCTCAGGAATTCGCTTCTCGGCACGAGCCTCGACATTCTGCTGAATGGCATTGAGACCCTTGGTGCGGATTACGATGTTCATCTTGTCGACCGTCTCCTTCGAGAGCTTGGTGAAGAGCTTATCCGATACAAGGATAGCTTTCGCCTCGGAGTGCTCGATGATAAGGTCGAGTTCGCTCGATGTGAAATCGGGAAGAATGGGTACGGCAACCATACCCGCGGTAGTTACAGCAAAATAGGATACACCCCAGTTGGGCATACTACTACTGAGGATGGCAACTTTATCGCCAGCACCGACGCCAGCGTTGAGCAACATATCCTGAACCTTGTCAATGCGCTCGCCAACCTCCTTGTAGCTAAGCTCTTCGCCACCAATCATCGAGAAGGCGATGCGTGACGAAAACTTTTCTACGCTATGCTTAACTATCTCATACAGAGTGTTAAAAGTCATAATTGTAGGGGTTTTGGTTAGTATTTGTTTGTACAAATCAGGTGCAAGATACAAATTATTTATTAAAATTTGTTAATTTTGCACATATAAAATTTCAATGATTCCGAAAAAGTTTATAACGAATGCCGCCACAGAGGTCGGTTTTGACCTTGTGGGTGTGGTGCCTGTTGAGCCATTAACCAAGGAGCGTAACTGCTTCGAGGAGTGGCTGTTGGCGGGCAACCACTCGTCGCTGGCGTACCTTGAGCGCAACCGCGAAAAACGCTTCGATGCCTCGCTTTTGGTCGAGGGTGCACGGAGTATCGTTGTTTGTGCTGTTTCGTACCTCTCGCCATTTAGTCGAGGATATGCCGATGGTGTTCGGGGAAAGGTGGCATCGTATGCCTTGGCACGCGACTATCATCTGACGATTAAAGAGATGTTGGCAGAGCTTGCCGAGAGGCTTAAAACTATCGCTCCCTCGCTAAAATTCCGTGCCTTTACGGACTCTGCGCCCGTGGCCGAAAAAACGCTCGCTGTGCGTGCTGGCTTTGGCTGGATTGGTCGCCAGTCGTTGGTCGTAAATCCCAAGTTGGGCACAATGATGCTCCTTGGCGAACTCGTTATAAACGAGACGGTTGATGAATATTCCGAGCCGATGCGCGATGTCGGCTGTGGCTCGTGCCGTAGGTGTGTCGAGAGTTGTCCAAATAGCGCAATTTTGGATAATAGGTTGATAGATACTCGTCGCTGTATTTCGTGTCGTACAATCGAGCGAGAGTGGGAGGGTGAGGCTGTCAATCTCGATGGCTGGATTTTCGGCTGCGATGCCTGCCAGTCGGTCTGCCCATTTAACCACCACGCACCCCTGCATCGCTACCCCAAGTTCGACCCCAAGTTCGACCCAATGGACATTGACTGGGAATCGCTTACCGAGGAGGAATTTTCTACTATTGCTGGCGACACACCGTTAACAAGGGCGGGGTTGGAGAGGATTCGAAAGAATCTTTAATTTTTTGAGTTAAAATGAGTTACGGTGAGTTAAAATGGGTTAAAATGCTTTTTCATCGGATTTTCTCTAATAACTAACAACTGAAAACTAATAACTCTCTTTTTCGCCTTTTCCACAATTTTCCCATTTTCTTGTCGTTTATCGGGCAAATATTATTATATTTGCAGTTTGAAAGAATGACAAGAAAAAAATGAAACAATACACTCGTTGGAATAATATCTTGGGTTGGGTGGTTTTTGCTATCGCCACCCTCTCATATTTGCTCACTATGGAGCCTACGACAAGCCTCTGGGATTGTAGTGAGTTTATCGCAACATCGTATAAGTTGGAGGTGGGTCATCCCCCTGGAGCACCCCTCTTTATGTTGCTTGCTCGCCTCGCATCACTCCTTGCCCCATCGGTGGAGGCTGTCCCCGTGATGATTAACGCTATGAACTGCGTTGCTGCGGGCTTCACAATCCTATTTTTGTTCTGGACAATCACCCATCTTGCCCGCCGTATCCTCTCGCGTGAGGATGAGGAGCTGTCGTTGGAGCGCCAGATTGTGGTGCTCGGCTCGGGCTTTGTGGGTGCCTTGGCGTATGCCTATACCGACACCTTCTGGTTCTCGGCTGTCGAGGCGGAGGTATACTCGCTTTCGTCGATGTTTACGGCGTTGGTTGTATGGCTGATGCTTAAGTGGGAGGAGGAGGCTGACCGCACGGATGCTATGCGCTGGATTATCCTTATCGCCTACCTTATGGGTTTATCGATTGGTGTCCATCTGCTTAACCTGCTGGCGATTCCCACGCTTGTGATGATTTACTTCTTCCGCCGCTTCGAGATGCACACGGCAAAGGATTATCTTATCAAGATAGCTATCGCTCTTGTTGTGTCGCTCGTTATCTTGGGCGCTATCAATGGCGTGATTATCCCCTATACCGTGGCGCTTGGTGCTGCGTTCGATACCTTTGCGGTCAATACGCTTGGTCTGCCACAGAATGTGGGTATTATCGTATTCCTCGCCCTTGTCTTTGTGGCATTGGGCTGGCTTATCCTCTATTCGCACAATCGTGGCAAGCGAGTGCTTAACATCATCGCGCTCTGCACCACGGTTATCCTGATTGGTTTCTCATCGTACGCCTCGGTTACGATTCGTGCTGCGGCAAATCCCCCGATGAACTCCAACCGCCCCTCTAACCCCCACGCGCTGTTGTCGTTGCTCAACCGCGACCAGTATGGTCAGCGACCTCTGCTCTGGGGTCCCTACTACTCGGCTATGCCCCTCGCTTTGGTCTACAATAACGCTGACCCTACGGCTGAGGACTACTATATCCCTACGGGAGACTACGATGGCAAGTCGGTGATGTGGTATAACGAGAAGTCGGGAAAGTATGAGCCTCGCGAGATTTTCGAGGGCTATAGCTACCCCTCGGAGGCTAATCGTCTCTTGCCCCGTATGTGGTCGTTTAACCGCCGTGATGGCTACGAGGCGGGCTGGGTATCGATGCAGGATGGTCACCCCAAGGTGTTGCGTGAGTCGGAGCGGGCAGGTGTGTGGTATGAGCCTACGGCCGCCGATGATATCCGCTACTTCCTTGGCTATCAAATGGGCGATATGTTCTGGCGCTACTTTATGTGGAACTTCGTGGGTCGTCAGGACGATGTGCAGTTGGAGAAAGACGAGCTCGGCACATACCTCCACGGTGGCTGGCTCTCGGGCATAGAGTTTATTGATGAGATTTTCTGCGGTCCACAGGATAATCTGCCCTCGGATATGGCGAATAACCGAGCGAGAAACACCTACTTCTTCTTGCCCTTGTTGCTCGGCTTGATGGGTCTTATCTATCAGCTCAACCGCGACTGGCGCAACTTCTTTGTGGTGCTGTTACTCTTTGTGATGACGGGTATAGCGCTTGTTGTCTACTTCAACACCGCACCCAACGAGCCTCGTGAGCGAGATTATGTCTATGCCGGTGCCTTCTATGCCTACTCTATATGGGTGGGTCTTGGCGTTATGGCTATTGCCGATATTTTGCGCTCGGTGGCCGAGCGTATGAAGCTCACCTCGTCTAAGGCTCTGCGCACAACGGCTGTTGTTGCCGTCTTGTTCTCGGCAAGTGTTCCCGCGGTGCTCGCCTCGGAGAATTGGGACGACCACGACCGTTCAAATCGCTTTATGGCACGCGATATCGGTATGAACTACCTAACTACCGTGCCCGAGAATGCTATCCTTATCAACTATGGCGATAATGACACCTTCCCCTTGTGGTACTGCCAGGAGGTCGAGGGCTACCGCACCGATGTGCGTGTTATGAACTCGTCGTACTTGGGTGGCGAGTGGTATATCGACGAGATGAAGATTGCCGCCAACGATGCCGATGCTGTTCCTTTCACTATTCCTTCGGAGAAGTATAGCTTCGTGAACGACTGGACCATCGTTGCCAATATCGTCGATGTCTTGGATAACGAGCGTGCCCGCCGTCTGCGCTACGAGAAGCGTCGTATCGAGGATTTCGAGGTCTACGAAATCCGCTATCGTGATGCCGAGGGCAAGGCACAGCGCTTGGTCGGCACATATACCGATATCTCGAAGGCGTTGGCAGATGCTCAGCGCAATGTCGAGCAGATAGACCCCGTATTGCAGCAGTTTGTGGCTTCGGGTAAGGAGCCAGATGCACGCATTATGCGCCTCTACGACCAGTATACCACATCCTACAACATCTACGATGCTGTGCTCTCGTCGGAGCGCTTTATGGAGGACTACGCCACCGTGGGCGACTACTGGGACTACAACGATGAGCTCTCGGCAGCGAGCCTCAACCTCAAAGATGCTATCCGCCTCTTCAATAGCGACAAGGCTATGACCTTGGCTATCAATGGTGGCGAGATGGTGCTTCTGGAGGAGGGTGAGATTATCGCCGAGGAGGAGCGCAAGGAGGACTACCGTATGGTGGGTCGCTTGATGCCCCGCTTGGATAGCTTCCTGGAGGGCAACGAAACTAACTACTTGCTCGGTGCCAATAACTACTATATCCCCGTGGATAAGGATGCCGCTATCGAGGCAGGTATCGTGGGCGAGGATATGCGCGAGTTTATTGTTGACCGTGTGCCTGTCAAGGTCGAGAAGTCGGTACTTACCAAAGACCACCTCTTGATGCTCGACCTTATCGCCAACTTCGACTGGAAGCGACCGATATCGTTCACCCAGGCGCACCTTATGCAAGACTATGGCATTGTGGACTATGCCCGCTTCGATGGTTATAGCTACACCTTTGTGCCTGTTGCTACGCCCTATTCGCGTGGTCAGGAGGTGGGTTCTATGGATGTCGACCGCCTATATGAGCTATACTTGGCAGATGCAGACAAGGCGGAGTACGCTCTGCGTAATGGTAACTTTGACGACGAGAGGGTAAATGTCGACTACTTCTACCGCTACAACCTCTCGGCATCGCGATTTAGAGAGAACTATGCCCGTGTGGCATCGGCGCTTATTCGTCGCAATGGCGATGGCGACTTGGTGCGTGCCCGCGAGTTGCTCGACCGTGGTTTGGCGATGCTTCCGCCAAGCAATGTAGGTTATACCCACAACGCCATTTTGCCCTATATCCGTGGCTACTACTATATCGGTCAGCACCACCTGATGAATGCTACGGTCTACCTCGACGAGGCTGTCGATATGCTTGCCGAGATGACCGCAATGAAGGACTCTATCAACCGACCTACAATCGAGGGTGGCGACTACTTCAGCTACTTCTACGACCTCTCGGAGTTGGCGGCAGCGCTTCAGTCTACGGCTCGTCGTGAGGGCAACGATACCACCTCTGCCGACCGCCTCTTGGCATTGAGCGACGAGGCGTTTGAGTTTGCAGAGGAGAACTTCAAACTTGGCGACGAGGTGGCTATCAACTACATTGCAAATCACGGCGACAAGGTGCCCTACTATTTGCAGTTTGCCACACGCTCGGCTTTCACGCCTATGGTGAGCAACGAGCTTTATAATGTGGCACTCGATGTTATCGAGGTGTAAGCCACGATGTTGCTGGTAGCTTCGACTGGGTGGCTAACCCCTCGGTGGATAGCCAGTCGGCACAGCTCTCGTTCGACGATATGATGCTTGCCTACATCACGGCTATCGATCGCATCACGCCTGCCGACTCGACCGACCCGATGATGAATGTTTTGACGATGCACATATCCAACCTCTTCGATGTATACTCTACACTCCCCTCGACACGCTATGTGGAGGGTAAGGAGGTAGACGCTAAGTATGTCGATGCCCTCGACCGCTACCTTAGCCGTCCCGAGGTATACGATGTGGTATTGGAACTCTACGAATAATCGAAAAATAAAATATAAACTATGGAAAAGATTCTCTTGTACAACACGCTCACTCGTCGTAAGGAGGAGTTCGAGCCTATCAACCCCGAGCATGTGGGTATGTATGTCTGCGGACCTACCGTATATGGTGATCCACACCTTGGCCACGCACGCCCTGC
>RHMF01000529.1_pt1 | contig 16411 bp, 13 predicted proteins | sample 5365151 | NCBI WGS metagenome assembly RHMF01 (sample SAMN10266501, study PRJNA497801) | feces metagenome | isolation source: feces | host: Bos taurus | place: China: Prairie of Fairy Mountain | collected 2017-08-14 | reverse complement strand
TCATTTCTTTAAAGGATGTACCCGATCTCTTTGAAGCCGAATTCGCGGAGCTGTCCGGTGGTGAGGTTTTCGACGAGGAGGTTGCCGGTTGATGACAGCCCTCGGATGATTCCTGGAAATTCTTTTGCGGTCCGGATTGTTGAAGTAATGCTTGTGTCAGTATCTTTTCCCGTGCATATGTTCATCGGTCCGTCGAGATGGCCGCTTGGAAGGGCTGTATAGTCAATGAATCGCGATGGCTTTCCTGACCTCCAGAGGGAGTCGAGATAGAGTTGACGGAGAGGGGAGAGGTCGCAGGCTGTCGTCAGGAAACGGTCGTGGTATGAGGTGAAAATGTTCATGAATCCTTCGAGGCAGGTCTTGATGTCGAAAGATTCTGTAGTGTGCCTGGATCGATCATCCTGATTCTGCATGCAAAGCACCATTGAGGTGGGATTCGGGAGGTTAACATTAAAGTTTCTTTGATTGATATTCAGGCCGATACCGATGATGCTTGAGGAAATAGACTTTCCGCGGAAAGAGTTCTCGATAAGGACGCCGCATATCTTCTTTTCGTCTACATAAATGTCGTTCGGCCACTTGATTTCTGCCTTGATTCCGTATGTGGAAAGAAAATCCGCGACAGAAAGAGAAGCGATTTCGTTCAATGCGAAATGGTCTTCGGCTGTGAGGACCGGAGACTTCAGGACGATACTGAACATGAGGTTTTCTCCGGCATTGCTTGTCCATGTGTTTCCTCTCTGTCCGCGTCCTGCTGTCTGCTCCCATGCTGACAGGACTGACAAATTGTCAATATCAGAAATGTGCCTTTTAGCCTCTTCATTGGTCGAATCGACGGACTGAAGCCATATTATGTCATGCTTCTTTGCCATGGTGCGGATTTTGATTATCTTTGCACATAATTTTCACAAAAATAACAATAATTTCTATACATGGAGAATAAGGAACTCAAGGTCATTGCAGATGCGATGCTCGAAAAGAAAGGACAGGATGTGGTATCGCTTGACCTCAGAACAATCGGAACAGCAATTTCAGATCATTTCATAGTATGTAACGCAGACTCGACTCCTGCTGTTGTAGCTATCGCTGACAACGTAGAGGAAAGGATGATCGAGAAGTGCAAGAGAAAGGTGGTGCGCTCACAGGGTAAGGAGAATGCCTTCTGGGTGATCCTCGACTATGGTGATATCGTAGTGCATGTCTTCCAGACTCCTTACAGGGCATTCTACAGGCTTGAGGAGCTTTGGGCTGATGCTGACAAGACTGTCTACGAGGACTAATCAGTAAAGGAATATGGCAGAAAACAATAAGGCACCTCGCGGGAAGAAACCCGTGAGAATAAGATTTAATATCTCCTGGCTGTACTTTATCCTGCTTCTTGCGATAGGATATATGTTCTTCAACCAGGGTGGCGGAGCCAATCCGCAGAAGGAAGAGTGGGCTGATGTCCAGAAGCAGTGGCTTGCCGGCGACATCAAGGAGGTTGTCTTCATAAGAAACGAATATGAAGGCCGCGTCACCATGAATCCTGACAAGATAGGGAACTATTCCGACAAATTCGGAGGCGTAGTGCCAAAGAAATCACCTCATTTCATCTTTCTGGTATCGGGAAGCTTCAATGCCGAAGATATGTTCGGCGAACTTAATGCACAGCTTCCGGAAGACCAGCAGGTGAAGGTGATTATCGAGAATCATGAGAGTCTCTGGGGAGTGCTTGAATGGCTTATCTTCCCGCTTCTTCTCATTGTCATGTGGGTGTTCATGTTCAGAGGCATGAACCGCAACATGGGTGGTGGCGGCCCTGGTGGCCCTGGCGGAATCTTCAATGTGGGCAAATCTACAGGAAAGCTTGCTGAGAAGGATAGTATCAAGGTGACATTCAAGGATGTAGCCGGACTTTATGGCGCGAAGGATGAGGTGATGGAGATCGTTGATTTCCTCAAGAATCCACAGAAATATACAGCTCTCGGCGGTAAGATTCCGAAGGGTGCACTTCTTGTCGGCCCTCCAGGTACCGGTAAGACCCTTCTCGCAAAGGCTGTGGCAGGCGAGGCCAATGTCCCTTTCTTCTCTATTTCCGGTTCTGATTTCGTGGAAATGTTTGTCGGAGTGGGAGCATCACGTGTGCGCGACCTCTTCCGTCAGGCAAAGGAAAAGTCTCCATGCATCGTGTTCATCGATGAGATCGATGCTGTAGGACGTGCAAGAAGCAAGAATGCAGGCTTCTCTTCAAATGACGAAAGGGAAAACACTCTTAATCAGCTTCTTACTGAAATGGATGGATTCGGATCCAATTCAGGTGTGATTATCCTCGCGGCTACAAACCGTGCCGATATCCTTGACAAGGCGCTCATGCGTGCGGGTCGTTTTGACCGTCAGATCCATGTCGAGCTTCCTGACCTCAAGGAGAGGGAGGAAATCTTCACCGTCCATCTCCGCGGCTTGAAGCTGGCTGATGATTTCGATCTTGAATTCCTCGCAAAGCATACTCCTGGTTTCTCTGGCGCTGACATCGCCAATGTATGTAATGAGGCGGCCCTTACTGCTGCCCGCCATGACAAGCAGGCGATTGACAAGCAGGATTTCCTTGACGCGGTAGACAGGATTGTCGGCGGTCTGGAAAGAAAATCGAAGATCATCACTCCGGAGGAGAAGAAGTCGATCGCTCATCACGAGGCTGGCCATGCTACCGTAAGCTGGCTTCTCCCTAATGCCAATCCACTCTTCAAGGTGACGATTGTTCCGCGCGGACAGGCTCTCGGAGCTGCATGGTATCTTCCTGAAGAGCGTCAGCTCGTCACCAAGGAGCAGATGATCGATGAGATGTGTTCGCTTCTCGGTGGCCGCGTTGCAGAGGAAATCATCAACGGTCAGCCGTCTACCGGCGCTCTCAATGACCTTGAGAGACTTACAAAGATGGCTTATGGCATGGTGACATATTACGGTATGAGCGAAAAAGTCGGTACATTGTCATTCTATGACTCTACAGGAGCTCGTGGATATGACCTCACGAAACCATACAGTGAAAAGACCGCTGAACTCATCGATAAGGAGGTAAAGGAACTCGTCGAGATGATCCATGACCGTACGGAAGGCATCCTGAGGGAAAATTATGACGGTTTTACCCAGCTGGCTGCTCTTTTATTGGAGAAAGAAGTTATCTTTGCAGATGATCTCGAAAGAATCTTCGGACCTAGAGCCGGCGCGAAGCCGGGCGAGGAACTGCCGAAGGATCCGGAAGAGACCGCTACGGAAGAATAACCTATGAATAATTTTATAAAAAGAACTATATCGGGTATAGGATTCGCGGCGATAATGCTCGCCGCATTCCTTACCAATAAATATGTCTTCGGAATAGTGATGCTGTTATCGCTCATCATCATGATGCGTGAGTTTCTGAAGATGACATGTGGAAAGAATTACTGGTTCTCGCAGATCCTTTCGATCCTTGCGGGAGCCACTCTTTTTTCATTGATATTCCTTTTCAAGGGTTTCAATTTCCCTGGAAGGCTTGTGATCCTTGCCTTCGTGCCGGTATTCGTGCTGATGATCAACTCCTTGTATGTCAAGGACAAGAGCCGTTTCGACAAGTTCTCGAACCTGTATGCGGCGCTGATATACATTGCAGTCCCATGGTCATTGCTGAACTTTGCTGTGTTTAATGGAGAAGGCGAGTTCAACGGTATTCTTCTGCTCTGTTTCTTTGCTATTATCTGGGGAACTGACGTCGGAGCATACCTTTTCGGTATCACCCTTGGTCAGAAATACGGCAAGAAGCTTTTCCCATCGATCTCTCCAAAGAAGTCATGGATCGGTTTCTGGGGCGGCATTGCAATGGCTGTAGGTGTGGCGGTTGCACTTCATTATGCAGGCCTCTTCTGCTTTGACCTTGTCCACTGCATCTGCATATCCCTTCTCCTTTCTGTGACAGGAGTATATGGCGACCTCATCGAGTCGCAGTGGAAACGTCATTACGAGGTGAAGGATTCGGGCAATATCATACCAGGTCATGGCGGCCTTTTAGACCGTTTCGACAGCGCTCTCATAGCGATTCCGATCGGCATTATCTATCTTGTAGTCATGAATGTGCTTTAGACGGCCTCCCGGTTTGTCTAATTGCCTTTTTTTCACTACTTTTGCAGCCATTATGAGAATTCAGAAAGATTGCTACAATACTATACTCCTGGTCTGGTTGATATGCGTTCCAATGATATATGTCTTCATGCGCTTCATTCCATGGCCGGCACTTTCATATATCCTTTGCGTACTTCCTATGGCATTCATGGGATTTTCGGTATTCTTTTTCCGAGTACCAGACAGACAGACTGTACAGCAGGATAACGCTGTCACTTCTGTAGCAGACGGAAAGGTTGTCATCATTGACAAGGTCTTTGAACCGGAATATGTGAAGGGAGAGTGCATTCAGGTATCGGTGTATATGGATTTCTTCAACGTGCATGTAAACTATTGGCCGATTGACGGAGAGGTCACTTATTACAAATACCATCCTGGAAAGTATATGCTGGCATTCCTGCCAAAGGCTTCGGAGCTGAACGAACATTCTTCTGTGGCTATCAGAAGCCAGTTCGGAGATGTCTTCTTCAAGCAGCTGGCAGGTACATTTGCAAGAAGGATAGTCACTTATGCCACTCCAGGCAATATGGAGAAAAAGGGAGAGCAGTGCGGTGTGATCAAGTTCGGATCAAGGATCGACATGTATTTCCCGTTGGATGCTGAAATTAAGGTACAGCTCGGAGATTATGTAAAGGCCTGTGAAACGGTCATAGCCGAGCTACATAGATAGGAATATGGAAGAACAATTGATTTATATCATCATGATTGTCTCAATCGCATTGTCAGCTTTATGCTCGATGCTTGAGGCAACTTTGCTTTCAACGCCGTTGTCGTATATCACTGGTCTGGAGGACCAGGGTGTGAAAGGCGCACAAAGACTCAAAAGACTGAAGCAGAATCCGGACAGACCGATTTCGGCCATTCTCTGCCTCAATACAATAGCAAATACTGTAGGTGCATCCATCGTCGGCTCACTCGTCTATGAGGTGTATGGTGATGCTTTGGTAGGAATCTTCTCCACCATCTTCACATTATGTATCCTGATACTTTCAGAGATCATCCCGAAGACTGTCGGTACAAGCTACTGGAGATCTCTTGCCCTTCCGGCATCGGTGATCATCAACGCAATGATATTCATCTCTTTTCCGCTTGTGTGGATCCTTGAGCGCCTTCAGAAATTGATTTCAGCTAATTCAAATCAGGTCAGCGTGAGCCGTGAGGATATCTCTGCAATGGTAAGCGTGGCGACAGAAGAAGAGGTCATCGAGAAGGATGAGAAGAAGATGATCCAGAATCTCCTGAAGCTTGACGAGGTTACAGCACATGAGATCATGACACCAAGTGTTGTGGTTGAGATGGTACATGGAAGTATGACAATCAAGGAATTCTACGACAGCGACAACACTCACTCACGTATCCTTGTCTATGATGAGGATAATGATGAGTATGTTGTAGGATATGTCCTTCGTCAGGAAGTCCTTGAGAAGATGGCAGAGGACAGTTTTGACACCACTCTCAATGACATCATCCGCCCGATCCTGACTTTCGGTGAAGAGGATAGTGTCGCAGACATCTGGGAGAAGCTTCTTGAGAAGAAGGAGCATATCTCTGCAATCCTTGATGAGTATGGTTCTCTCCGTGGTATCGTGACTATGGAGGATGTCATCGAGACAATGCTCGGTCAGGAGATTGTCGATGAGAAGGACGAAGTCGTCGATATGCAGGAGTATGCAAAAGACCTCTGGGAAGAAGCCCAGAAGGATATAATAATAAAAGCAGAAGACTAATCTTCTGCTTTTTCTATCAGTTCAAGCAATCTGTCAATCGCCTCTGTTTCAGGAACATGCCTGAGCACAGGCGATTTTCCTTTATATATGGAGACCTTGCCGTTTCCTTCTCCTACATATCCCCAGTCGGCATCGGCCATTTCTCCGGGACCGTTTACGATGCATCCCATAACGGCGATGACCATTCCTTTGAGATGGGCGGTTCGACGCTTCACTTCCTCGAATGTGCCTTCAAGATTATACATTGTCCTGCCACATCCCGGACAAGCGATATATTCCGGCCTGTAGAACCTTCTGCGCGCTGCCTGCAACAGTTCGTCAACGAGATAATCAGCATCCTCGGATCCGATGAGTTCAACCTCGTCCAGCTCCTTGTCAAGAAGCCTTTTGCCGAAATCGCATGAGAAGTCGAGAAGAAGCCTTTCCCTTGAAGGTGCGTCATATGTAGCGATGGCCTTCTTTCCTTCCAATGTAAGAGACACCATGCTTGAATGGATCTTATGGGCATATCTGTCTGCGAGATATTGAGCTACCGGAATCTCTTTTTCAGGGTCTTCAGTCAAGGAAACCCTGATCGTATTGCCGATTCCCTCTGAAAGAAGGGCTGAAATGCCAACTGCAGACTTGATTCTGCCTCCGTCTCCGTTTCCTGCCTCCGTCACTCCAAGATGGAGAGGGAAAACTACTCCCGATTCTTCCATCTCCTTGGCTAACAGGCGATAAGCCTCCACCATAACAAAAGTGTTACTTGCCTTGAGAGAAACAACAACGTTGTAAAAATCGTTCTCAATGCACATGTTCAGCCATTCCATCACGGCTTCCTTCATCGCGAGAGGAGTGTTGCCGTAAAGATTGGTGATACGGTCGCCAAGTGAACCATGATTCAGGCCGATTCGTATTGCTGTGCCGTTGCGCTTGCAGACTTCCACCAGACGTGCGAACTGCTCACGTGCCTTTTCGTGATCCTTATGGAAATTTCCCGGATTGATCCTGACCTTCTCGACTACTTCAGCAGCAGCGATTGCGATATCTGATGAAAAATGCACATCAGCGACAAGGGGAGTATCAATGCCTTCTGACCTCAGGATCTCCTTGATCCGCCTCAATGATTCTACCTGGGCGATCGAAGGAACAGTAAGTCTGATGAGCTGGGCTCCGGCCGCAGCAAGTCTTCTGCACTGTGATACCGATGCCTCGACATCGGATGTATGTGTATTGCACATTGTCTGGACGACAATAGGATTGTCGCCGCCGATGGTCACGTTTCCGACTTTTACTTCAAGAGTCTTCATATTATTCCAATGTTTCTTCTACATTATATACCATATCCTTGGCTTCTTTTCTCAAGCTTGCCTTTGTCTTTCCGCTTCGTTTGCTGAGATGAAAATGGACTCCGGCTGAAATGATCAGGCTTGAAGGATATGCAAATCTGTAATAATACTGACTATAATGATCCGGGTCATACAATGAGGCTAAAGCATGCTTGTAGGTGGCTGTAATGTGGATTTCGATCGGATCGAAGACGAGTCCGAAGCCTACGCCTCCCTTGATTCCGTAGTCAACGCGACGGTCTGTCGGAGTGAATGCATTCTCATATTCCTTTTTGACAGATCCGGTCTTTCCCGGGAATCTCTGGATGCTGAGCCTGTATCCTCCATAGCAGCCGATCTGCGCCATAAGCTTGAAATGCCACATGTCGAAATGTCCCTGAAACATGAGAGGAACTTCTACTACATCGATTATGGCCTTTTCAGCGCCTTCGATCTTGTAGGTGTAGTCGTATTCCTCGTTGTATTTGAACTGGTAAGCGTCCTGTGAATACTGGATTCCTGCCTGAAAGCCAAAGAACGGCATATAGCCGAACATCTTGCCATATTTTGTATATGTGATTCCGATGCTGTACGGCAGGAAAACCATGTCCTGCTCCACGCGTGGATTCCAGTTGACACGGCTCAAACCGGCTCCATACTGGATACCGATCATGCTGTAGTTGTTGATTTCGAGCTTTCTCTTGACATCAAGGCTGTCCAGATCGCTATCTTTAAGGGCATCTACCTGTTCAAATGAAGTGATATCCTCAATCGTCAGCTTTTCCTGGGCATCAAGATGTATGGCGCAAAAGGCCAGAAATATTAATATGTATATTCTTTTCATATCTTCTACATGAACATTTCCTTGAGATTGAGATTCTGGTCCATCTCCATCATCTCCGGTATATCGATCAGGAAGGTTCCGTCTTCAAGCTTATAGAACCTCACCTTTTCAGGCTGCTTGTGCTCAAGGAGTATACCTGTGTCGACGATTCCGTTCCTGTTAAGGTCTTCTGTGATTCTGATAGAATATTTACCGGACTTAAGGTAAGGGAAGACAAGTGTCTGGTCATTGTCGATGACATATGACCTGAGCACTTCGCTTCGTTTTTCATTCAGCAGGTCGATGATGTATTTGTTGTTCACATCAGTCAGATGGAGGAAGAGGGTGCTGAGCTTGTCATCATTCGGCAAAGTCACTTTGACCTCGGTACTGTCATTATAGAAACCATTGATGTCCTTGAACATACGGTATGGAACCTTAAGCTTATATTCATATCCGGCCTGAAGCTTCTCGTCCGGCATGATGGTATATTTCCTCAGGTTAGTGCTGTCCTGCCTTACGGTGAACTTGCCTGTGAATTCCTGCTGTTTCGGGTTCAGGTAGGTGAACTTGAGCGAGTCGAAGGCAGACTCCACGATCGGGTATTTGAACTCCATCGTAAAGCCGTACTGCTCCACGGTCTCTGGCTTTGCAACGACATCCACTACCGCAATGGTATCCTCATGCTTCAGATCCTTCTTCGAACTCTTTCCGAAGACCTTTCTGTCAGGATTGAGGAGCTTGATCTCATCTACTGCAGGATTGAGCATTCCGAGGGTGTCGGTCTTCAGATATTTCACATTGAGGTGGAAAGTGTCAGGCTGTGGCGCCGGATCATTGACCCAAATCTCAAGACTGTCCTTGAGGGTATTGAACTGGGTGATCAGTTTTTCTGCAGGCACGCCGGTGATCCATATCGAATCGATCTCCGCATATGGAGCCATGAATGTGATGTAGGATGTCCTTTCTCCGACACGCTCCTTGTTGACAATCATCTGCTTGCTCGGCTTTTCACGGAAAATGCTCAATTCATATTCCGTCTTTCTTGCAAGGCAGTTCAATGTGTCATCCATCTCATATTTAAGCAGTTCCGGAAGCGAATCATTCACCACAACAACCGGCTTGACCAGCGAATCTATGAATGCAACCTTCTCTGCGTCAGGGTCATATTTGTTGTTGTTATTCTCGTCGATGAGAGCATACATCCTGTAGATTGTATCCTGGATGTTCCGGAGACAGAAGAATCCCCAATCATCTGTCTTGACTGCGGCATCCGGCCTCTTGAGGAATATAGCTGAATCGGCATGGTCCTTATAAAGAAGCACGGTAGCTCCCTTGAGCGGCTGCAGGGTGTTGCAGTCCTGTACAAGTCCAGTGACAACCATAGAGTCGATCTGGTCTCCAGTAGAGAACACCAATGTGAAGCCAGGGAACTTGTTGCCCTCGTTGTTATCGGCAATCGCATTTGTCACATCGAGGGTATAGGTCTTGTTGGAGTCAAGATCTCCCTCGAAACTGATCTCAACGCCCTTGCCTTTCAGCCTGTATTTCGGAGACTTTTCCAGAGGAGGGGAGAGGAAGAGGCTCTTGGCATCCTTCACCTGTACATATTCATTGAACTTCAGGTACAGCTTCGTCTTCTTTGTCGGCACATTTGTCGCTCCCATTACAGGCACTACCTCCACAATCACAGGAGGAATCGTGTCCTTCGGGCCTCCACTCGGAGGGGTTGTCGTGTTGGCGCACGAATGAGAGAAGATCATCGTGCCCAGGATGATCGCAACCGGAATGGCCGGAATCAGGTTTGATAATATCTTTTTCATCTTCATATCTTTACATGTCTGTCCTTATTACACTCTGGATGCCTTCGATCTTCTGAAGCCTGCGTATGAGCTTGTCGAGGTCCCCCATGTCGTGTACATAAAGGTCAATATATCCTTCGAATACACCGTCTTCCGTACCGAGGCAGAACTTGCGGATGTTCACGCTCATGACGAAAGAGATGTATCTGGTTATGTCATTGATCATACCGATCCTGTCGAAGCCTTTGAGCGAAAGGCGTACAAGGAACGACTGATTCTTTGTCTGTGTCTTGTCCCATTTCGGGATGACGATCTTGTCTCCGAACTTCGAGGCGAGATTGTTTGCTGTCTGGCATGTGCGCTTATGGACGGTAACGCTACCGTCAGAAGCAAGGAAACCGATCACGCTGTCTCCCGGAATAGGATTACAGCATGTTGCGATCACATAGTCCTCATTCTCCTTCTTGTTCTCCTTCTTGAACCAGCTGAAGAAACTCTTCGATGACTTGTCTTTCTCGACTTCCTTCTTGAGGACTTCCGCGAGGTCTCCTAGGCGGATTCTGCCTACTCCGATACGGAAATAAAGCTCTTCCGGCTTGGACTCAAAGACTTCATAACCGTTCATGAGCTTGTTGACGATCTTGTCGTTAAGAGTGTAGCCGATAGCGCTGAGCTGCTCGGAAAGCATCTTCCTGCCGACCTTGATGGTCTCCTGCCTTTCGCCTTTGAGGTGATCCATGATGATGGATTTAGCCTTTCTGGTCTTGACAAAGTCAAGCCATTCGCGCTTTGGCTTCTCGTTCTCGGCTGTGATGATCTCGACCTGGTCTCCGGTCTTGAGCACATATGAGAGCGGCACAAGCCTCAGGTTCACCTTGGCTGCAATCGCCTTGTTACCGATATGGGAGTGGATCGAATATGCGAAATCAAGGGCTGTGGCGCCTTTTTCAATGCTTTTCTGCTCGCCTTTAGGGGTAAAGACGAAAATGTCGGTCTTGATGAGGTCATTGTGGATCAGGTCGAGAAGGTCGAGTGCGTTTACATCCGGATTGACAAGGATTTCCTTGACCTTCGTTATCCATTTGTCCATCTCGCTCTCGTTGCTGGCAAAGCCGTCCTTCTTGTATGCCCAATGCGCGGCGATACCTTTTTCGGCTACTTCGTTCATCCTGCGCGAACGGATCTGCACCTCGATCCAGATACCGGTCTTGCTCATCAATGTGCAGTGCAGGGCCTCGTAGCCGTTGTTTTTCGGATAGTTCACCCAGTCGCGGACGCGGTCTGACTTGTAGCGGTACATGCCGGTGATGATGGAGAAGATATGGTAGCACTGGTCGCGCTCTGTCTCCTTTGTGTTCTCATCCGGATCGAAGATGATCCTGACGGCATAAAGATCATATATCTGTTCGAAGTCGATGCGTTTCGTGTTCATCTTCTTCCAGATGGAGTATGGTGTCTTGACTCTTTTCTTGATCTCGAACCTGAAACCGGCATCAACGAGAGCCTTGTCAATAGGGGCGATGAAATCGTTGATCTCCTTGTCCTTGTCGATCACATTGCGGTTGATCTTGGCCGTGATCTCATGGAATGCTTCCGGCTCCTTGTAGCGGAGCCATATGTCCTCCATCTCTGACTTGATGCCGTAGAGACCGAGCCTGTGGGCGAGAGGGATGAACACGAACATGGTCTCGCTGAGGATCTTGTCCCTCTTGTGCTCCGGCATGAACTCGATGGTTCGGCAGTTATGGAGTCGGTCGGCAAGCTTGACGAGCACGACCCTTACGTCGTCATTGAGAGTGAGGAGGATTCTCTTGAAATTCTCGGCCTGCATGCTTTTCTGCTGGGCCTTGTCTTCGTTGTCGAGAACCGTCTTGATCTTTGTGAGACCTTCCACCAATGTCGCTACCTTGTCGCCGAAAAGGCTCCGGAGGTCATCGATGGTGTATGAAGTGTCTTCCACAACATCATGAAGAAGAGCGGCCACAATCGATTTGTAGCCGAGTCCGATGTTGCTTACAACAATCTTCGCAACCGCGATGGGATGCAGTATATACGGCTCGCCGGAGCGTCTCCTGACACCCTTGTGGGCCTCGTTGGCAAAGTCGAATGCCTTCTGTATTATGTCAAGTTCAGACTGATCCGAGCAACGCTTGCGCGCAGCTTCCTTTAGGTCGGCATATTCTCTTGCAATGACCTCGTAGTCGTTACTTGTGAATTCTGAAGAAGCTCCCATAATCTCTAATCCTCAATATTATAGCTGTCAACATGCTGGAAAGCGTAGGACAGTTCGGCTCCGATAAGGATGATGAACCATCCGATGTTGATCCATATCATAAAAAGCGGCACAGCCGCAAACGCTCCGTAAATACCGTTCATTCTGCTCACAAACACCTGTGTCTCAAGGTAGAGATACTGCATGACCGTGAATGCGACTCCGGAAAAAGCCGCTGCTCTCAAGGCGTTCGGATAGTCTACCGGCGCATTAGGAATGAACTTGTACATTGCGGAGAAAGTCATAGTGGCGATCACGCCGAACAAGGCCCATGTAAGTATGGTCTTGAATGCACTCAATTCCTCGATGTCCAGACCCAGATAGCTCAAGGCATGGGAGTAGACGAACGAACCGCCGAAGAACACGAGCACGATGAAAGGCGAAACGAAAAGCATGGCGATGATGACAGAAAGCCTTCTGAAAAGATTCCTCGATTTCTGTACACGCCATACATTATTGAACACCTTTTCCACATTCATCATCATCCATACAACGATCCAGAAGAAGAGCAGGGCCGAAACAAGGCCAACAGCGCCGCTCTGTGCCGTATCGATGATGTTCTGGGCGAAGCCGAGCATCATGTCGATGGTCTGCTGGCTGTTGTTGAAGTATCCGTACAGGAATTCCTTGAGCTTGTCTGCCAGACCGAATCCTCCGGTAATGGCGAAGACGATGGCTACAAAAGGAATCACCGACATTGTACTGAAGAAACTCAATGCGACAGCCTGGAAACCGATCTTCTCGCTTGAGAAGGTCTTTATCGTGATCATCATGACCTTCATGTACTTGATGAAACGGGCCCTGGCCTTGGAAAGATTCTCCATCTCCAAGGTCCATATGTCGTCTCTGAAGAAACGCTTCAGGCGGTATGTCTTATGAGTTATCCTTTTCATTATTTCAGCTTGGCCATGAAACGTTCAGGGTCAATGGCGAATCTCTGATGAGTGCCTTCGCCGATGAGACCTTCACTGTCTTCAACCTTAACCTTATATTCAAATCTGCGGCCGTCAACCTCTGTAAGTTCGGCAGTTGCGGTAAGCTCCGTCCCTACCTTGCATGCCTTCAGATGGCTGATATTAACCTTTGTCCCTACGGTCTGGAATCCCTGTTCCTCAGCCAGTCTGTATGAAGTCAGCTCCATCAGACATATCATCGATGGGGTAGAGTAGACCGGAAGACCACCTGAACCCAATACTTCAGCGGTCTCGTTTTCAGCGACCGTGTGCTTCAATGTATATGAATCTCCTGCTTTCATTATTCTATCATCTTTCTGAATTCATCCTCGCCGATTATCTCCACTCCGAGTGATTCGGCCTTCTTTATCTTTTCCGGACCAGGCTTCTCTCCTGCCAGCAGATATGCAGTCTTTCCGCTTACGGATCCGCTGCTCTTTCCTCCATGCGCTACGATAAGAGCCTTCATGTCGTCCCTGGAAATGCTGAAATTGCCCGAAATGACTATTGTCTTTCCTGCAAGCTTTTCCGAGAGCTTTGCAGGGCCGGACTCCGTCTCGAACTTCAATCCGGCCGCCTTCAACTTTTCGACCGTGTCGAGGTTCATGTCGTCCCTGAAGAACTCATATATGCTTTCTGCGATCACCTGGCCGATGTCGTCAGTCTTGAGAAGCTCCTCGACCGTCGCATTCTTTATCGCCTCGATATTTCCGAATGCACGAGCTACAGATTTTGCGGTTGTTTCGCCTACATATCTGATTCCCAATGCATAAAGGACACGCTCAAACGGCACTTTGCGTGACTCGTCCAGACTCTTGAGGAATCTTTCGGCAGATCTTTCCTTCCATCCGTCCAATGTCAGGAGATGTTCCTTCTGAAGCTCATAGAAATCAGCTGCATTCCATACCAGAGCCTTGTTGTAGAGCTGCTCGATGGTAGCTTCACCCGCTATGACATTCATTGCCTTACGGCTGAGGAAATGCACCAGTCTGCCCTTGATCTGGGTCGGGCAGCCGGTCTGGTTCGGGCAGAATGACTTGGCCTCCTGCTCATCCCTGATCAGCCTTGTGCCGCAGTCCGGACATGTCTCCGGGAATGACGGAAGCACGACATCGGCTTCACGTCTGCTCAATTCCACGCCTGTGATCTTCGGAATGATCTCACCGCCTTTCTCGACATATACGTAATCTCCGATATGGATGTCAAGCTGGCTCATCTGATCGGCGTTGTGGAGGGAAGCTCGTTTCACGACGGTTCCGCTCAGCTGTACGGGCTCAAGATTCGCAACCGGAGTCACGGCTCCTGTCCTTCCCACCTGATAGTCAATGCTGAGAAGTTTAGTCAGCGCCTGCTCCGCCTTGAACTTATATGCTACCGCCCATCTCGGGAACTTGGCTGTATAGCCCAATTCCTCCTGATAAGGCAGTTCGTTTATCTTGATTACTATTCCATCGGTCGCAAACAAAAGTGTTTTGCGCTCTGTATCCCAATATGTTATGAATTCCTCGATCTCCTCGATGCTTCTGCAGATCTTTCTCTTGTCGGAAACCGGCAGACCCCAGCTTGCGGCCGCTTTCAGTGCCTGATCATGGGTCTGGAAAGGCAGATCTTCGCCAAGCATATGGTACAATGTGCATTCGAGTCCGCGGTTCGCGACCATGCTGCTGTCGATCAGTTTCAATGATCCGGATGCTGCATTTCTCGGATTTGCGAACGGCTGCTCTTCGTCCTTCAGACGCTCTTCGTTCAGACGGTCGAACGCCGGCCATGGCATGTAGATCTCTCCTCTGATCTCGAATTCCTCCGGCCACGGCTGCGGATCCATCAGGGTAGGCACGAATCCGGCAGGTACCTTCAGCTCCTGAGGGATGTTGCTGATGTTCCTTACATTCGCCGTCACATCATCACCGACAGTTCCGTCTCCACGAGTCAATGCCCTTGCCAGTTTTCCGTTGCGGTAGGTGAGGCATATGGCTGTACCGTCGAACTTCAGCTCGCAGCTGTATGTGAATGCATTGCCTATGCCCTTTGACGCCCTGTCCGCAAACGCCTGTACTTCAGCGATATCGTAGGTGTTTCCGAGTGAGAGCATAGGGTAGCGGTGTGGATACTGCTCGAATTCCTTCTGCTTCTTCCCTGTATTCTTCAGGTCGCTTCCCACCTTACGGGTAGGAGAGTCTTCGGTGATGAATTCCGGATATCTGCCTTCCAGAGCTTCGAGTTCCTTGAGAAGCATGTCGAACTCATAATCGCTCATAGCAGGGGAGTTATCGACATAATACTTCCTGTTGGCTTCGTTGATTATCTCGCGAAGCTCCTGTATCCTTATGTATGCCTGTGCCTTTTCCATGGTATAAATAACTTACAAAAATACTAAATGCTTTTGACTTGTGCAACATGGAAGCCGACCATGATATACTATGTATATTTTCTTGTTAATTATCTCAAAAAATGATAAATTTGCCACGATTTGACTTAATGTGGACAAGTCCGGGATTCTGCATCGTTATGAGTGTAAGTCCCATTTTAAAGTGAAAATTTGTTTTTTAAGTATAACTTTTAAATTATCAGAAAGATGAAAGACGCAATTATCATCCTTTGTGGTGGCGGTCCAGCCCCAGGAATGAACTCGGTATCAATGAGCGTAGCAAAGACTTTCCTTGCAAAGGGCTACAGAGTGATCGGTCTCCATGCCGGATACTCAGGACTTTTCAGCAAGAATGCACGTATCGAGGACCTTACATTCGCAACAGCTGACCGTTACTTCAACAGAGGTGGTTCTTACCTTCAGATGAGCCGTTTCAAGCCAACTGACAAGGACTTCGAGGAAAACTTCAACCTTGACCTCTTCAAGGACAACAATATCAAGCTTTTGGTGACTATCGGCGGTGACGATACAGCATCTACTGCAAACCGTATCTCAAAGTTCCTCGCAGCTAAGGGATACCCTATCGCAAACATCCACTGTCCAAAGACAATCGATAACGACCTTCCTCTTCCAGCAAACGCTCCTACATTCGGATACAACTCTGCAAAGAACGAAGGCGCTCACATCGCAAGAACAGCATACGAGGATGCACGCACATCAGGCAACTGGTTCGTACTCTGCGCAATGGGACGTTCATGCGGAAGTCTTGCTTTAGGTATCGGTGAGGCTACTCACTCTCCAATGACCATCATCCCTGAGATGTTCAACAAGACCCAGATCAATCTTGATAAGATCATCAAGCTCTCTCTCTCAACAATCATCAAGAGAAAGGTAATGGGCATCGACTACGGTACAATCGTTACAGCAGAGGGTCTCTTCCACGATCTCGACATCAAGGAGCTCGAGGCAGCAGGCGTACACTTCACATATGACGATCACGGTCACCCAGAGCTCGGCAAGCT
>RHMF01000527.1_pt1 | contig 16445 bp, 11 predicted proteins | sample 5365151 | NCBI WGS metagenome assembly RHMF01 (sample SAMN10266501, study PRJNA497801) | feces metagenome | isolation source: feces | host: Bos taurus | place: China: Prairie of Fairy Mountain | collected 2017-08-14 | reverse complement strand
CTCCTCTGACCAGAAACGCTTTGTCTTCAAGTTAGTGTTGAACTTGCGCTTGGTCTTGCGGTTTGAGTGAGAAACATTGTTACCCACTACGGCAGTCTTACCTGTAATTTCGCAAACTCTCATAGTTTTTACTTTATTAATTTTTACTCCCCTTACAATAAGGGTGTGCAAAGATACGGAAAATAAATTCAAATATCAAAATAATTTCATCTAAACCTTATTTTATAAGGGCTGATGTTGCCTACATCTTTGGTACAACCGCTGACAAGCGATGTGATTATGATACAAAAAATTGCGAGTAATCTTTGCATAAAAGGTTGTCTTTTGTGTGTTATTCAGCGTGTTACTCCAGCAAACGGCGGTACAGATCTACCTCTGTCGCATCGCCCATAGCCTTGCCCGGAACGTCGGACAGTTTTACGCACTTGCGAATCTGCTGCTTCTCGTTCATACAGCACTGAGATAGCTTCATCACTATATTGCAAGGCTTGTAACCCGTGTCGTTTGTGATGTTTGTGCCGATACCGAATGAGCAGCGTATGCGGCCCTCGCACGCCTTCATAATCTCGGCAGCACGCGGGAAGTCCAGCGAGTCGCTGAAAATTATGGTCTTCGTCATAGGGTCGATACCCAGCTCGTTGTAGCGGGCAATGGCCATATCGATAAAGCGTATCGGGTCGCCCGAATCCTGACGCACACCATCGAAGAGTGAGGCGTGCTTCTTCGAGAAGTTCTTGAAGAAGATATCCGAGCCGTAGGTGTCGGTAAGAGCTATTACGAGGTATCCGTCATAGACCTTCACCCACTCCTCCATAGCCAGATAGTTGGCCTGACGCGGACCTCCGTTCACGGCTGCTATAAACATCGGCAACTCGTGCGGATATGTACCTATGGCCTTCATGCCGAGCTTCATTGCAAGGTAGCAGTTCGATGTGCCGTTGCAGCAGTAGGCGTTGGCCTTGATATACTCCATGACGGTCTTGTGTACCTCAAACGAGAAGCGGCGGCGTGTTCCGAAGTCCGAGAAGGGTATGCGTTCGCGGTTAGAGAGTTCAATCTTTGGTTTGAGGCGAGAGATGACATCCTCCATCTCAATCTCGTTACCCTCGTTACGCAGTGCCGACACGGTTGCAAGTACAGCAATCTCGTAGAGTGTTACCTTGTAGAGCAGGTCTGTCGCTTCGATATGCAGATGACCCTTCTCGCTGAGCCACACCTTCAATTTTGAAGACTCGAAACGGAAGCCTCGCAGCCACTCAAAGTAGTTCTGTGGTATGAAGCGACAATTCTTCACCATATACTCAAACTCCTCGTCAGTGAGGGAGAGTTTTTCAAGGTCGGCAAAGGCTGCATTCAGACGGGTTATGAAACTCTCGTCGTAAACGGTATCTTCGCGGTCGTGGAATACGAATGTTCCCTGGGCCTGTGGAAATGACTTGAAATAAGCATACGACGTGGTAAACTTATACAGGTCGGTGTCAATGATTGATTGAACTATCATGGTAGTAGTTTTTTGGAATAATTCGTTACTCTGCACTCAAATTCTCTTTGAGAATCTGATATAACATCTCTATTGCATAGGCCGAGGCACGGCTGATAATCTGTCCTCGGTCGGTACCCGAAGGTCGCATCGTGCTCAATGTGCGTGTGGGGGTCGCTACGGCCATCCAAACGGTACCTACGGGCTTGGCATCCGAGCCACCCGTTGGCCCTGCTATGCCCGTTGTCGCTATGGCGTAGTCGGCACCCGACAGACGCCTTACACCTTCGGCCATCTGACGTGCTACGGGCTCACTCACGGCTCCATAGCGTACTATATCATCGTGGCTGACGCCTAGAACACTCTCCTTTATCTCGTTGGCGTAGGCCACCACGCCGCAACGGAAATATGCCGATGCACCCGCCATAGCAGTAAAGCGTGATGCTATAGTGCCACCCGTGCAACTCTCGGCCGTGGCAAGCGTGAGTCCATTTTCCGAAAGGAGGTGATGCACCAGCTCCTGCACCGACGCATTCTCAAAGCCTACAATATGTTCGGGAATAATCTCATATAGACGGTCAAAGAGCTGCTCTATCTCGTCGCGTACAGCCTGCTCATCGTCGCTGTCGTAGGTCGAAAGACGCAGACGCACGATGTTGGGAGCAGGCAGATAGGCAAGCTTGATGTGCTTCGGCAGAGAATCTTCCCACTCGGCGATTCTTGCTGCCAGCATCGATTCGGGCAGGCCCGATGTTATCATCGTGCGGTGTATGTTGGCGTGCAGCGAGAAGTGCTTTTTCAGGCGAGGCATAACCTCATCCTCCATCAGATGCTCCATCTCAAAAGGTACTCCCGGCAACGATATGACCACCGCACCGTTCTCCGCCTCAAACCACATTCCTGGAGCTGTGCCGTGTGCGTTGTGCAGCACGGTGCAGCACTCTGGCACGAGGGACTGCGACTGATTCAGCTCGTTATACTCGATGCCGCGGGCTGTCAGCATTCGGCAGACGTGCTCCGCCACTTTCTCGTCACGCGTAAGCTCCGAATGGAAAAACTCGGCTAATGTATGCTTTGTGATATCATCCTTCGTGGGGCCAAGACCGCCCGTGATGATTACGATTTGCGATGTGGATAGCGTGCGGTGCAGCGTTGAGGTTATCTGCTCCCTGTCATCTCCTATGGAGAGCTTCTCCCCGACCGTGATACCCGCCGTGTTCAGGTGGCGTGAGATACTCGCAGAGTTGGTATCCACAATCTGCCCGATGAGAATCTCATCTCCGATTGTTATGATTGTAGCCTTTATCATCGCTTCATTTTTTTTGCGTCTGACCCTCCTTGATCTCCTCGCCAAGAGCCTTGTTCAGCGTGCGTATCGTCTTGCCGCCGTTGTAGATAAACTCGGTGCATATCTGCACGAGTGTAGCACCCGCATCGAGCATATCCTTCACATCTTGATAAGTCGATATGCCGCCACAGCCAATGATTGGATAGGTTCCCTGTGAACGGGTGTGGATGCGGCGTACAACATCCAGGGCACGCTGTTTCAGCGGATGTCCGTTTATTGTGCCGGGTGTGCGACCCAGCTTATGCATCTTCTTTGCCGAGTTCTCCAGTCCGTATCGACCCGTAGAGCCTGCTACGGCCACGATGCCGTCCAGTGGTGTTTCGAGCATAATGTCGGTCATCATATCAATCTGCTCGTCACTCATATCGGGCGATATTTTCAGCAAAATGGGACGATACTGATTCTGGCCTCGGCGGAACTCAAACAGCGGTTGCAGAATGGCCATAATCTCCGCCTTGTCGGTGGGGATATAGCTCTTGGTTGTCGTGTTGCAACAGATATTTACCGTGAAGTAATCAACATACTGATACAGCGGACGGAATAGTCGCAGATAATCTCGCGGAGCCTCATCGTCGGGCGTTGTGAATCCCTTGACGATGTTGCAGCCCACCACCATACGACTCTTGTGGCGTTTGATATTTTCGATGACCTGCTCCACGCCGGCACTCTCGGTCTGGGCTCGGTGCAGGAGTGCGTGGTCGCCCTTCAACTCAATGAGATAGGGGTGTGGCGAGCCTCCCTGCTTGCGGGGCGTGACGCTGCCCACCTCCACAAAGCCAAAGCCGGCAGCCGCCATAGCATCTATAAGCTCTCCGTTGCGGTCAATACCTGCGGCAAGCCCTATGGGCGAGCGGAAATGCATACCAAAGACATCCTTGCCTAAGGCTGCGTTTTTGTTGCCATAGAGCACTCGCAGGATGTAGCGACCTACGGCCGTCTGCATCACTCGCCAACGCCACACCTTGAAACGCAGTCTGAAATCTGCACTCGTAAGGTATGTGACAGGTTTTATAAGCGACTTAATCATCTTCTCAACTCTTTTATGCTATTATGCCTCCCTTATTTATCTCCTTTTCCCTTTTTGTAGAAAAACTATTTCGAGAGGTCGCAATCCAATACGACAGAGCCGTTGCTCGGTATCATACGCAGAGCTACACGACCCTCGCCCTTGACGAACGAGCCCTGTATAGCCTTTACCTCAAATGAGTTGCCACGCTGCTCGGCGGTGATACGCTGCGGGGTAATCTCCTTGAATGGCAAAGCCTTGCCATCGGCTACGGTGAGCTCCAAAGCCCAATTAACCTTGGCGTTAGCCACGCTGACCTCCAAAGAGCCCTCCTTGCAGACAATCTTCAAATCTCCCTCCTTGGCGTGACACTCGGCAGAGAGAGTGTTGCAACCCTCGGTGATTGTGGGGCGGCCGGGCTTTATCTCGCGTGAAGAGCCGTCGGGCATAATCTCCACCAGTCGCAGACCTGCCCACCACGAAGTGCTGCTCCACAGGTAACCATCTACCAGCGGGAACGTTATAAATTCGCACTTGTTTGTTGTGCAGGGTGTGTTCAGATAGTCCGACTCGACGCGTTCGTCAAAGAGATGTATGTCGCGGAAGCGGAACTCGTTATGTACCCACATCATATTCACGCGATAGTAGCGGCTGTTAAACCATACGCTGCCTACGGGGTTGTCGTTCTGGTCGAGCATAGCCGTAACGGCTGTGGCGGGAGTTAGGGAGAAGTTCTTCTTGAACCACGCACCCGACTCGGCGAGTGTCTCCACTCTTAAGCGACCCTCGTTACGCCACTGTGCTACAAGGGGTATCTGTACGTTCCAGCCTTGCTCCATACGCTTCCAGGTGAATGAGTTCTCCTGACCCACGTGAACATAGTTAAATGCCAGCGAGGGCTTTGTAAACATCGTGCGGAAGTACCACTCCACCCACTTCTGATTGTCGCCGGCACCGCTGCACGCAGGCTCCAGAGTGATGACACCCTGCGGAGAGTTGAGGCTCGTATCGTACTGATATATCGGGTCGCTGCCCAGCATACGGAAGATAGGCACGGGAATCTGTCCCGCCTTGGTCTGTGCCGGCATATAGGCATTTACCTTGCTCGGATAGTATGCCTGATTCCAGTAACCGCCCCAGAAGGTGTAGCCGTCGGTGCCGTACTGGTCACGACAGTTGCACGATGCCACGATACCATATTTTTCGTACATATAGGCCAGCGTGTGGGCATCGATAAACCACGAGCCGACAGACTTCGGATAGTAGCCGAAAATCTCCTTGAACTTGGCCATATATACATCGACAAGTATCTCGCGTTCTTCGAGAGTATAACCCGTCGAGAAACCTACGTTGGCGTGCCAGTCCCACGGGTAGCGGCCACGCCATTTAAGGCCGGCAGCCTCGGCGTGTGGCTGTGTAATCTCCCACCAGCCGCCTACCTCCGAGTCGTTGCCCAGCGATGATTTGATCAACTCCTGATAGCGGGGTGTAATGAGGGCATCGTATTGCAGGAGGAATGTAGCGGGCAGGTTATTTTCGTTAAGGTCGGCAATCTGCTTCTCCACGGTCTGGAAGAGGGCATCCTCGCTGTAATATACAGGGTCACGAGGCTCCAGCAGACGAACAAAATTTATGATGTTCACGATGCGGGGCTGTGATGGTGTCTGTGCTTGTAAGGTACCCATACCCAGCAGACTCAACAGTGCTGTTATGGCGAAAAATCTTAGATGTTTCATGGTTTTATTGTTCTTTGTAGATTGCAAATATACTAAAAATTTCCTCTTTTCGCTTAATTTCGTATCTTTGCAAAGCAAAACTTAAAATTTATAACCACGATGAACAAACCTTTTTCTCGTTTTAAGAGTTTAATTGCAGTGCTTGCAGCCGTGTTGTGTATATTGCCCCTAAGCGACTTGTCGGCACAGGATAAGATCGTTATGCCCGGCGAAAATGGCAAAAAAGAGGCGATCGATTTCGAATATTTCCCCTCGCGTCAGCACGCCTTCGTTTGGCGAAACTGGAGTGTTGTCGATAAGCATCGCCTGGCAGAGGTTATGGCAACCTCGGTCGAGAATATAGAGAGTTTGGCCGAGTCGATGGGACTGAGTCGCAAGCAGAGTATTGAACCCGAGTGGCCCACAACGCGAGGCTATATCACCATTCTGCGAAGAAATTGGCACTTGCTGCCTTATGAGCAGCTCACAACCCTGCTCGGTATGGGACGTGAGGAGTTGAAATATCGCCTTATCGAGGATGATTTTCTCTATGAGAAGTTGGGTAGCGTAAAGCCCTATTGCGAGCCATTGTGCTATGTCGAGCCCGATGAGGAGATGCAACGCCGCGTGGAGCAGTTCAAAAGGGATGTCGCACCGCTTGTCAAGACGGCTTATAAGCTTAAAGACGAACGTTTTGGCTTTATGCGTGAGTTCGACAAGGTGAAAAGAGTGAAAATAACGAAGAGCTTGGCCGAGGAGCAAAACGATGGCTTCGAGTTGAGAATGATATTCCCCTATTTTGCCGACTATGGCGACCCTCTGCTGGACGAGGAGCTCTCGTCATACCCCGAGGAGTTGTTCCGCCGTCTGTCGGAGGTGGGCGTGAATGGTGTCTGGTTACATTCGGTGTTGCGTATGATGGTTCTGCCCGAGGGTGGTTTTCCGGGTGACGAGAAGGCTCTGGACCGCATCGAGGGCTTGAAACGATTGGTTGCAAGAGCCGAAAAATATGGCATCAAGATATATCTCTACCTCAACGAGCCGCGTGCTATGCACAAGGATTATTTCGATGGTAATGCCGAACGTGAGGCGTTGGCAGGTCCGGAGTTTCAGGGTCTGCGTTCGTTCTGCACGTCGAAGCCCGAGGTGTTGAAATGGATGTCGGACTCGATGGAAAAAATGTTCAGTGAGGTTAAGGGTCTGGGCGGAGTCTTCACTATTACAGCCTCGGAGAACTATACCTCGTGTGCTTCACGACCTTATGCACACAGCCACTGCCCGCTGTGCAAGGATAGAGCCTATGCCGACATTATTGTCGATGTAAATACCGCTATCGAGCAGGGCGTACATCGTGGTAATCCCGATGCCAAGGTTATCGTCTGGGATTGGGGCTGGCCCGATGATAAGTGCGAGGATATTATCTCACGCCTTCCGAAGAGTTGCTGGTTTATGGTTGTCAGTGAGTGGGGTATGCCCATTGAGAGAGGTGGCGTAAAGTCGCATATTGGCGAATATTCACTCTCGGCCGTAGGACCCGGTCCTCGTGCTCTGCGTAATTGGGCGTTTGCTCGCAAGGCGGGTTTGAAGACGGTTGCCAAAGTGCAGGTAAATGCCACCTGGGAGATGGCAGCGGTACCATCTGTTCCGGTGTTGGATCTGGTGGCACAGCACGCCGAGAATCTGTCGGGGCAGGATGTGAATGGTGTTATGCTCAGCTGGTCGCTGGGAGGCTATCCATCGGAGAACTTGAAACTCTTCCAGTCGTTCCGCCGAGGCGATACGGCCGATGATGCTGTCGTGCGTCTGGCTCACTCGGAGTATGGCGATAAGGCGGCTGCGAAGGTGCGGGAGGCGTGGAGAGTATGCTCGGAGGGCTTCAAGAACTTCCCATTCCAGATGCGTATGCTCTATTCGGGTCCGCAGCATTGGGGTCCGGCAAATCCATTCTACACTCGTCCGACGGGTTATCCTGCAACATTTGTTGTCAATATCCCCTACGACGATGTCTATTATTGGAAGACCATCTACCCAATGGAGGTGTGGTTTGACCTGATGGATAAGAGTGCCGACGGCTTTGGCGAGGGAGCAAAACTGTTGCGTGAGGCGTTGCAGGAGGTTGATTGCAAGCATCGCAAGGCGTTGGAGATAGAGCTGGGTCGTATGCTGGCGGTATATAATCACTTGAAGTCGGGCGTTGAGCAGGGCCGTTTCTTTGATGCCCGTAACCGCTACCTGAAAGCCACAAGCGACGAGGAACGTGCGGAGTGCAAGGCCACGATGCGTAAGGCGTTGGAGCTGAACAAGCAGATTATTGCCGACCACTTGCAGATTGTGGTGCGTGACTCGTCAATCGGCTATGAGTCATCGAGCCAATACTTCTATGTACCTGCCGATTTGGTTGAGGCCTATGCAAGTGTATGCTATGCTGAACGCTGGCTTAACGATTTGAAATAAAAGATTTATGGAACGCCATATTGATATTAACGACTTTGATTATCCGCTACCCGACGAGAGAATTGCCAAATTCCCGCTGGAAAGACGCAGCGACTCAAAACTGATGGTCTATCGCAACGGCGATATTCGCGAGAGCCGCTTTGCCCGTCTGAGTGAGGAGCTGCCTGCGGGTTCGCTGCTTGTCTTCAACAATACGAAGGTCATTCGTGCCAGAGTGATTATGCACAAGCCGTCGGGAGCACGTGTCGAGGTCTTCTGCCTTGAACCGCACGAGCCTGCCGACTACGAGAGAGCCTTTGCCGTCAAGGGCGAGTGCAGGTGGAGCTGTATTGTCGGCAATCTGAAGAAGTGGAAAGAGGGCTTCGTGGTGATTGACTTCGACTATGAGGGCGAGAGTTGCCAGCTGCGTGCCGAGATTGTGGAGAGGGGCGAGAGAGCGCATATCGTGCGTTTTGAATGGGATGTGGATTTGACCTTTGGCCAGTTGCTGGAGTATCTGGGCCGCATACCCATTCCGCCATACCTCAATCGCGAGAGTGAGGATATTGACCTCACACGTTATCAGACCGTGTATTCCAAGTTTGAGGGCTCTGTGGCAGCACCAACTGCCGGTCTGCACTTCACCGACGAGATGATTGCGGAGATGCGTGAGTCGGGCTTCTGCTTCGATGAGGTTACTCTGCACGTCGGGGCGGGAACGTTCCTTCCGGTAAAGAGTGACGATGCCGCCAAACACCCGATGCATACCGAGCATTTCGAGGTAAGACTCTCGACGCTGGAAAACCTGCTGGCACATTGTGGCGATGTGACGGCTGTCGGTACTACCTCGGTCAGAACATTGGAGTCGTTGCCCGTATTGGCGTGGCGAGTGCGTTGTGGCGGAGAGCCTTGTGCCGACAAGGTTATAGGGCAGTGGGAGAGTTACGACATCCCGGCCGACTATTCGGGCCGTGAGGTGCTTGAAGATTTGATAGGCTATATGCGTGACAAAGGCCTCGACAGATTGAAGGCTGCTACGCAGATTATGATTACGCCGCTGGGCTTTAAGTTCCGAATCGTGAGTCGCATCATAACCAATTTTCACCAGCCCAAATCAACACTTTTGCTGTTGGTGTCGGCCTATGTGGGCGATGATTGGCGAAGGATGTATCGCTTTGCATTGGACAATGGCTTCCGCTTCCTTTCGTATGGCGACTCGTCGTTGCTTGTTGTGGATAACAAATAGTGAAAAACCGATAAAAGAGATATGACATCACTCTACGATAATATAATCTTCGGTCCTGTGAAATCCCGTCGTCTGGGTATTTCGTTGGGCGTCAATCTGCTGCCCGTAGAGTCGAAGCTGTGCAACTTCGACTGCATATATTGCGAGTGTGGCTGGAATGCCGACCACGAGGGACTTCGCCGCTTCAATTCGCGTGAGGCGGTGCGTGAGATGCTCTCGGCGACGCTTGACAGAATGGCCTCGGAGGGTGCTCTGCCCGATGTTATTACCTTTGCGGGTAATGGTGAGCCGACGATGCATCCCGACTTTGAGGCGATTATTGACGATACTATCGCCCTGCGTGACGAGAAGGCTCCGCTGGCGAAGGTATCGGTGCTGAGCAACGCTACGCAGATTCATCGTGAGGATGTCCGCCGGGCCCTGCTGCGTGTCGATAACAATATCCTGAAACTCGACTCTGCTTTCGATGCGACGGTGCAGCTGATCAACAAGCCGTGCGGTAGTTACAGCGTGGAGAGACAGGTTGAACTGATGAAGCAGTTTGAGGGTCGCTTTATCTTGCAGACTATGTTCCTGCGTGGCGAATACAACTCGCAACGTGTGGATAACACCACCGAGGAGCAGGTGTCGGCGTGGTTGCGTCTGGTTGAGCAGATAGCTCCGCAGCGTGTTATGGTCTATTCGCTGGACCGCGACACCCCCTGCCAGACTCTGGAGAAGGTGTCACGCGAGGAGCTGCAAGAGATAGCCCGCAGGGTGGAAGATTTGGGCATAGAGTGCTCGGTGGCGTAGCCCGATTGTTGTAACTACTGAAAAAATAGTATATTTGTAGCGATGGAATCACTTGAACGCATAGAATACGATCTCCTTTACAGAGTGAACTCGCCTGCCGACCTTAAAAAACTGTCGGTGGATGAGTTGCCTCGCTATTGTCGTGAACTGCGTCAGTATATCATCGAGGAGTGCTCGAAGAATCCGGGTCATCTGGCATCGAGCCTCGGCACGGTGGAACTCACCGTTGCTATACACTATGTGTATGATACTCCGAAAGATAAGCTCGTGTGGGATGTGGGTCATCAGGCCTATGCACACAAAATCATCACGGGCCGACGCGAGGCTTTTAAGGTGAATCGTAAGCTGGATGGCATAAGCGGTTTCCCGCGTATGGCCGAGAGTGAGTACGACTCATTTGGTGCGGGCCACTCATCAACCTCTATCTCTGCGGCTTACGGCCTGGCAAAGGCCGCCGAGCTGCGTGGCGAGGAGTGTAATGTGGTGGCTGTGATTGGCGACGGAGCAATGACGGGAGGTCTGGCTTTTGAGGGTTTGAACAATGCCGGTGCCGACAAACGAAACAACCTGCTTGTGATTCTCAACGATAACGAGATGGCTATTGACCAGGCAACGGGAGCATTGAAACGCTACCTTGCACACGTCTCGGCCTCTCGCCATTATAACACTCTTAAACGCACGCTGTGGCGATGGTTTTCGCACGTTCCGCCACTGTTGCGTCTTTGTCAGAAGCTGGGCAACGCCTTGAAGCAGGGCCTGTTGCAGAACAGTAATCTCTTCGAGAGTCTTAACTTCCGCTATTTCGGTCAGATAGACGGCCACAATGTCAAGGAGCTGGTCAATATGCTCACGGCGTTGAAGGATATCCGCGAGCCGAAGCTGCTGCACCTGATTACCACCAAGGGTAAGGGCTATTCGCCTGCCGAGGATAATCAGTCGCTGTGGCACGCCCCAGGCAAGTTCAACCCCGACACGGGCGAACGTATCCCCTCGAAGCGTGATGCCTCGCGTTATCAGGATGTCTTTGGTGAGACGCTGCTGGAACTGGCACGCGAGAATGATGCCATAGTGGGTATCACACCTGCTATGCCGTCGGGCTGCTCGATGAATATTATGATGCGAGAGATGCCCGAACGCTGCTTCGATGTGGGTATCGCCGAGGGTCACGCCGTAACCTTTGCCGCCGGTCTGGCTGCAGGAGGTATGCACCCCGTATGCAACATTTACTCTACATTTATGCAGCGTGCCTACGATAACATCATTCACGATGTGGCTCTGCAAAAGCTCCCCGTTACGCTTTGCCTCGACCGAGGAGGTTTGGTTGGCGAGGATGGTGCTACGCATCACGGAGCCTTCGATTTGGCATATCTGTCGTGTGTTCCGAATATGATTGTTGCGGCCCCGATGAATGAGGCCGAACTCAGAAATATGCTCTATACAGCGGTCAACACTCCCGCACCATTTGCCATACGCTATCCGCGAGGCTGTGGCGAGGGTGTCGAGTGGAAAGGTAAGGCCTTTGAGAGTGTTGCTGTGGGGCGTGGCCGAAAATTGAAGGAGGGTAGCGATGTGGCGGTGCTTTCAATCGGTACGACCGGCAATTTTGCGGCTGCGGCCATTCAAAAGGTCGAGCAGGAGCATAATATCACGGTTGCACACTACGACATGCGTTTTGCCAAACCTCTGGATGAGGCTCTGCTCGACGAGGTGGGCAAGCGTTTCAAGCGTGTCGTGACGGTTGAGGATGGTGTCTTGCGAGGCGGTGTCGGCGAGGCTGTTGCACACTATTTCAATGAGAAGGGCTACGATGTGAATCTCTGCTCGCTGGGTATTGACGATAAGTTTGTCGAGCAGGGTACACCTGCCGAGCTATATGCTCAATGTGGCTACGATGCTGCTGGTATTGAGCAGACAATTCTGAATATTGTGAAGTGAAAAGAGTTGTCGTAATCCTAATCTTTATGGTGGCTCTCTCGGCCACATTCTCGGTAGTGTCGGCACAACCGAAGAGAACACTTTGTCTGGATATAGAGGAGCTATGCAATGTGGATGACCTTCTTCCTGCTGATTTGGAGGTCAAAGGCTCATCACAGGGTATGGCCATTATGGGGCGTTATGCCTTTCTGATGCACGACAAGGGCGGTTGTGTGGTTCTGGATATCAAACGATTGAAATATATCTCCTATCTTACGATGGAAGGCAATACGGGGCATTGCAACAACGCTTCGTTTGGTCGTGAACGTCTATCGCCAAAGTCGCAATTTCCGCTTCTCTATGTTACGGAGTGTCGTGGCAAGAGGGCTTGCTATGTGAACGATGTTACGCTTGGAGGCTCTCGTCTGGTACAGACCATCTACTACGATGGTGACGATATTGTCGGCCCGGCCGATTGGTTTGTCGATGCGAAGAGAGACCGTTTGTGGCTCTACTGCACTCGCGACGGCGAACGAATGCTCAAAGAGTTCCGTCTGCCGCGTCTTGCCGACAGCGACTCTGTGGGCGAGGTGCATCTCTTGCAGGAGGATGTGTTGAGTGAGCAGAGGCTGGGTGCAATAGCCATTCCGCAAGGCAGTATGAAGCACCGCCGCAGAGTATATCTGCCCGACGGAGTACCTTCGCGAGAGAGGTGGCTGCACGTTGTGGATGTTGTCAGCGGTGAGAAGGTGGGGCAGTTTGATATCAGCCATATCCCCTACGAGCCGGAGGGCGTGGCACGTCGGGGTGGCAAACTATATATCTCGTTCCACACGCCCCGCAACCCCCGCCAGAATCGTATCTATACCTTCCGCCTGAAGCGTCAGCGGTAGCCGTTAGTCGTTGTCGATAATCAGTTTATCGGTATCATAACCTCTTGCCTGGGCTAATGCTATGACGTGGCCCAGTGTTGTTGTGTCGAGGTGTGGCGTACGCGACATTATCCACAGATAGTTGGGTGACTTGCTGCCAATGAGTACCCACCCGCCATCGGGCCCCATTGCGAGAATGTTGTAGTCGGAATAGAACTCCCAGAAGAACGATACCCGCAGTCGGCCGGGAATGTCGGTTGTCTTGGCCTTGCCTCGTGCCTCCACAGGCTTGCCGTTGCGTATGCCTCGGTTTACGACCTCTATCTTCCCATCGCCGAGCAGTGTGTAGGTGGCTGTTATGTCACTCATATCTCTCTCAAATCGGTGGTCAAAACGGGCTATCTCATACCAGCGGCCCATAAAGTCATTCAGGTTGATGTTGCTGACCGTTTCGCGGTTGATGTCGGGACGGCTCTTGCTGTAAGCACAGGCTGCGAAGAAGAGCACCAATGATAATAATATCATACGAATTTTGTAGTAAGTTTTCATATTTGTTTGTTTTGTTTCTCCACTCGATGCAATAACCGTACAAAAGCGGGATAGCGAGTGATGTAATATCACTATGACATTTTGTCAGTGGACGGGGCTTTGCTCTGCCATTGTCTGCCAAAATATCTTTGTGAAGGGTGAAAACAGGTGTTGGCAAACGATTTGTTTATAGAGTGGAAAAGCGAGAATAAAAACATATAAATATTTAATAATATGAACATCAATTCACTTACTATCAAAGCACAAGAGGTATTGCAGGGTGCGGTAGCTCTTGCTGCACAGCAGCGTCAGCAAGCTGTTGAGCCGCTGCATTTGTTGAGTGTTATCGTTGCACAGGACGACTCTATCGGGGCCTATCTGCTGGGGCGTGTGGGTGTAAATGTCGCAATGTTGCGAGATGAAGTTCGTCGGGCGGTGGAGGCTCTGCCCACAGTGTCGGGCTCGGGCGGGGAGCAGTTCTTCTCGGGCGACACATCAAAGGTTATCCAGCGAGGTGTTGATTTCACACGCAAGTTCAACGATAAATACGCCTCGGTGGAGCATCTTCTGCTCGGTTTGGTTGCCGAGAGAGGTCAGGCTGCCGACATCCTGAAACGCAATGGTGCTTCGGAGAGGGATCTGATTGAGGCTATCCGTGCCTTCCGCAAGGGTGCTACGGTCGATTCGCAGACCTCGTCGCAGGAGTTTGATGCTCTCGGCAAGTATGCTATCAACCTCAATGAGATGGCCCGCAGTGGCAAGTTAGACCCCGTAATCGGTCGCGATGACGAGATTCGCCGCGTGTTGCAGATTCTCTCACGCCGCACCAAGAACAACCCCATTCTTGTCGGCGAGGCGGGAGTCGGTAAGACAGCCATAGCCGAGGGTATTGCCCACCGTATTGTCGATGGCGATGTGCCCGAGAATTTGAAGTCGAAGACAATCTTCTCACTCGATATGGGTGCGTTGATTGCTGGTGCGAAGTATCAGGGCGAGTTTGAGGAGAGGTTGAAGAGTGTCGTGCAGGAGGTCATCGCGGGCGATGGCGAGATACTGCTCTTCATCGACGAGATTCATACACTGGTCGGTGCCGGCAAGTCGAGTGGAGCTATGGACGCTGCCAATATCCTGAAGCCGGCTCTGGCTCGTGGCGAGTTGCGTACGATTGGAGCCACGACGCTTGATGAGTTCCAGAAATATTTCGAGCAGGACAAGGCTTTGGAACGCCGTTTCCAGAAGGTTATGGTCGATGAGCCTACCACCGAGGATGCTATCTCCATTATGCGTGGCTTGAAGGAGAGATACGAGAATCACCACCGCGTACGCATCAAGGACGAGGCTATTATCGCTGCTGTGGAACTCTCGCACCGCTATATCACATCGCGTTTCCTGCCCGATAAGGCTATCGATTTGGTCGATGAGGCTGCGGCACATCTGCGTTTGGAGATGAACTCCGTACCCGAGGATATCGACAACCTCGACCGTCGTATCCGCCAGTTGGAGATTGAGCGCGAGGCTATACGCCGCGAGAAGGACGAGCAGAGGGTGGAAAACCTCACTCGCGAGATTGAGGATTTGAAGGCCAAAGAGTCCACTCTGCGTGCCAAGTGGCAGGGCGAACGTGACTTGTTGCAGAAGATACAGGAGAACAAGGATAGCATCGAACACCTGAAAATCGAGGCACAGCAGGCCGAGCGTCAGGGCGACTATGGCCGTGTGGCGGAGATTCGCTACGGCAAGATTGTCGAGGCCGAGAAGCAGATTGAGGCTTTGGAGGAGCAGCTGCGTATGACCTCGTCGGGCGATGCTATGATTAAGGAGGAGGTCGATGCCGAGGATATCGCCGAGGTGGTATCACGTTGGACTGGCATTCCTGTGAAGCGTATGCTCTCGTCGGAACGCGAGAAACTGCTCAATATGGAGTCGGAGCTGCATCGCAGGGTTGTTGGGCAGCAGCAGGCCATCGAGGTTATATCGGATGCCGTGCGTCGTTCGCGTGCCGGCCTGAACGATAGCCGCAAACCTATCGGCTCGTTCATTTTCCTCGGCACTACGGGTGTCGGTAAGACCGAGCTTGCGAAGGCTCTGGCGGAGTTCCTGTTCAACGACGAGCAGATGATGACGCGTATCGATATGAGTGAGTATCAGGAACGCCACAGCGTGTCGCGTCTGGTGGGAGCGCCTCCGGGATATGTCGGCTACGACGAGGGCGGACAGCTCACCGAGGCGGTGCGTCGCAAGCCCTATTCGGTGGTGCTGCTCGACGAGATTGAGAAGGCCCACCCCGATGTATTTAATATCTTGTTGCAGGTGCTTGACGATGGCCGTCTGACGGATAACAAGGGCCGCACGGTCGATTTCCGCAATACGATAATCATCATGACCTCGAATATGGGCTCGCACATCATTCAGGAGAACTTTTCGAAGGGCTTCGATGGCGAGAATATCCCGACCGAGGTTGTGGAACGCACCCGCGAGGATGTGGTGGAGCTATTGAAAACCTATCTCAAACCCGAGTTTCTGAATCGTATCGACGAGATTGTGATGTTTGAGCCGCTTACCCGCCGCGATATCGAGCAGATTGTTGATATTCAGATGGGTATCATCCGCCGAATGCTCGCGGAGAATGGCATTGTTTTGGACTATACCGACGCTGCCCGAGAACTGATTGCCCGCCTTGGCTATGATGCAATGTTTGGTGCACGCCCCGTCAAGCGAGTTATCCAGCGTGAGGTGGTAAACGACCTCTCGAAACGCATCCTCGCCGGCGATGTAAACCGCGACAAACCGATTCTTATCGATGCCGCCGGCGATAAGCTGGTGTTTAGGAATTAGGCTTTTTGGTTAGGGAGTTTAGGGATATTAAGGTGTTTAGGGAATTTAGAGAATTTAATGAATTTAGCGATTTCTTAATTGAAATATCCCTAACCTCTTTAACCTCCCTAAATTCCCTGTTACAAAAGATAAGCACAACAAAAGGCGGTCCGAAAACCGCCTTTTATCATACGTTGCAAAATAGAATTACTCTACACGGCCTGCAGAACCGAGAACGTTCTCGTAAATGGAGCATTTGCGACCAAAGTCCCCCTTTGTCAAGACTGCGAGTAAGCG
>RHMF01000526.1_pt1 | contig 16450 bp, 15 predicted proteins | sample 5365151 | NCBI WGS metagenome assembly RHMF01 (sample SAMN10266501, study PRJNA497801) | feces metagenome | isolation source: feces | host: Bos taurus | place: China: Prairie of Fairy Mountain | collected 2017-08-14 | reverse complement strand
AGTCTTTACGTATTCTATAACGTTGCCCCTCAAGGTATCTGCCTTGTAAGCTGCGAGAGCCTCCCAGCTATCAAAGTCTGCAAGCATCACAGCGTCGTATGAAGTCTTTCCCTCATTACGGTTTACGCCTACTTCAATGCATTTAAGACCTGGCACGAGTCCCAAGAGGGACTCATATTTCTCCTTGACGTCTTCTGCGAGTTCTTTGGAAGTCTTGACATCTGATGGCTTGAACTTCCACATTACACAATATCTTACCATATCTGCTTAGTGTTTAGTGTTCATAATCGACGACTAATTTAAGAAGAAACATTGACATTACCAAAATTATCGGAACAATGACTGAAAATATTCCTGAAACGGAATGAAGTATCGCCCGTTATAATGAATTGTAGGTAAAATTTACTACTTTTGCTTTTCTATAGTAACCGTATACGGATGGAACAGGACAACTCGGTAAAAAGCAGGAGAATAGCGAAGAACACCCTGATGCTCTACGTCAGGATGTTTGTGCTCATGCTTGTGGGCCTGTATACTTCCCGTGTCGTGCTCAATGCCCTTGGAGAAAGCGATTTCGGTATCTACAATGTCGTAGGCGGAGTGGTGGCGATGTTCTCTATCATTTCCGGAACACTCAATACAGCCGTATCCCGTTTCATCACTTTCGAGATGGGAAAAGGAGAGAAGGCCCAGCTGAACAAGGTGTTCTCAACATCTGTAACCATACAGCTGGCTCTGGCTGCAATCGTCGTCATTCTGGCAGAACCTGTCGGCCTCTGGTTCATCGACAACAAGATGACTATAGACCCGTCCAGGATTCCTGCAGCGAAGCTGGTGTTCCAGTTCTCTCTCTTCTCGTTTGTGGTCAACCTGATGAGTGTGCCTCAGATGGCTTCGATCACAGCTCATGAGAAGATGTCGGCATATGCCTGGATCGGGCTTCTGGATGGATTCCTGAGGCTTGGTGTGGCCTTGCTGATCAGAAGTTCCTCTGCGGACAGGCTTGTGCAGTATGCCGCCCTTATGGCCTGCGCTGTACTTATTGTAAGGATGACATATGGTATCTATTGCCGCAGAAATTTCCCGGAGTGCAGATATCGTCCTGTGTTTGACAAGCCTCTGATAAAGGAGATGTTCTCGTATTCAGGATGGAATTTCATCGGTACATTGGCAGGTGTGATGAGGGACCATGGAGGCAATATCCTCGTGAATCTGTTTTCCGGTCCGGCTGTAAATGCAGCCAGAGGTGTCGCTCTGCAGCTCAATGGCGCCGTCCAGGGCTTTGTGACCAATTTCATGACTGCCGTCAATCCGCAGATAACCAAATCGTATGCTGCGTCTGAAAGGGAATATATGTTCTCTCTGATGAGGAAATCCTCGTCAATGTCGTTCTACATGCTTCTGATTCTGGCTCTGCCGGTCATATTCAATACGGAATTCCTCCTTGAACTCTGGCTGAAGGAAGTGCCTGAACATACAGTTCTTTTCGTGCGTCTCTTCCTCGTCTTTGCCATGAGCGAGACTTTCGTGGGGCCGCTCAATACAGCCCTCCATGCTACAGGTAAAATAAGGAATTTCCAGATTGCGGTAGGCGGTTTTCAGCTGCTCAATATACCTGTTTCATATATCCTTCTCAGGCTCGGGGCAATTCCGGAGGCGACCGTCATGGTTGCGATAGCTCTTTCCCAGGTCTGTATGTTTGTACGCCTCTTCATGCTGAAAAACTGCATGTCTTTCCCTGTCGGAATATATTTAAGAAGGGTATACCTGAAGGCATTGGCTGCTACTGCCGTTGTGGTTGCGGCTTTCTGGCCGATATGGAAATGTATGCCACCGACTCTCGCAGGTTTCATTGCTAATGTCTGCATATGTGTCGCTTTGACTGCCGTTTCAGTATATGTGGTCGGATTCAACAGGGATGAGAAGGAGATGGCCCGTGAATTCGTTTCAAAAGCCTTGAAGAAGTATGGAATCTTAAAGTCGTAGCTGTCATGGATTATTTGTTGACCGTCATAATTCCCAACAGGAACATAACCGACCTTCTGCAGCGTTGCCTGGATTCCATCCCGAGACGGGATGATATCCAGATAATAATTGTCGACGATGCCAGCGATATTCCGCAGGAACAGTTTGATTCATATCCCGGACTCGGAGAAAAGAACGTCGAGGTGATCTTTACGAAAGAGGGGAGAGGGGCAGGATATGCGAGAAATGTGGCATTGGAGCATGCCCGTGGCAGATGGCTGATGTTCGTTGATTCCGATGATTTCCTTCTGCCTTCCGCCCTGTCTCTGATCGACAGGTATGCCACTTCCGACAAGGATATCATTTATTTTAATATCGAAAGCCGCTATTCGGACAGTATGCTTCCGGCATCGCGTCACGAGAAGTTCCATAAAGCTTTTGCGACATATTCCGAAGAAGACGGCCAGCTGGAGAAGTTCCTGAGATTCGGCTATACCGAGCCATGGGGCAAGCTGATAAGGAGAGTACTCGTATCAAGGCATGGAATCCGTTTTGATGAGTCGCCTGTGGCCAATGACTATATGTTTTCGGTAGTTACTGGCTATTATGCAGCCAAGGTGGAACTATGCATGGATGCCATCGTATGCGTTACCATGAGGGACGGATCTCTTTGTGCGGATTACTGGGGATCGGATGAAAATACCATGAACCGTCTGAAAGTATATGCCGGAGTTCAGAGATTCTTCGATGACCATGGGATCGGGCTCGAACCGTTGTTCCGATATATGAGGGGATTGCGCACAAGCAAGAAGGCCCTGTTCGGTAGAGCCCTTGAGGAATGTTCATTGAAGGGATATTCGAAGCTGACGGTATTGTGGCGCTGCCTTTATGGCTATGTCTATTCCCGTATCAAGCCTCGGAAGAAGTTCTGCTGATCTTCAGATAAAGTTCTGTAAATATTTCTTTCGGCATCTTCGAAGTGAAGATGCTTCTGCGCACATTTGCCGCTGTATCGCGCATTATCCTGTTCCTTCGACTTCTGCCCGTCGTGCCGGAGCAGTCGCAGAAAATGTATTTCATCCCTCTCAAAGCTTCATAACACCATATGAAAGCCCCTAGAGCGAGATACTTCGCCCTGTTTATGCCTTTGATGCCTTGCGGACTGTCAATCGCCTGAAGGCTTGAATAAAGTATCAGCGATCCCCTGACTCTTGTCGGCTTGATCGCGGCTTCGATACGCGAAGCTGTGGCGTTGGCTATATGGGTTATCCTGATCCGGGAGTCAGCATAGACCTTGTATCCTCTCTTGTTGAGGAGCATGCCGAGAGCGATGTCTTCCGGTGTGAATGTATATGTCTCGTCAAACCATCCCGCTTCCCTGAAGATGCTTGTCCTTGCAAGGAAACATGCGCCGTTCAAGGTGTATGTCCTGAAAAGCCCCTCCTGCATTGTCCACACGGTCTTTCTGGTCTCGTTTACAAGATGCAGGTAATGCCTTATGTATTTCCATGCACTCCATGGACCTCTGCCGCATGTCTGCACCCTTCCGTCCGGATAAACAATATTAGGAGATACGGCAGCGACGTCTTCCGGCAGTGATTTGATGTCGGCGACAAGGCTGTCGATGACAGGATTCTCCATGAAGGTGTCGTCATTGACTATGAAACAGAATTCTCCCTGTATCTTTTTCAGCGCAAGATTGTTGTTTTCGGCAAATCCACGGAGCTCGTTGCTCTCTATGACCGTGACCCATGGGTATCTTTCCTTGAGAAGCGACAGATTGTCCGCTGTGAACATGTAGGCAACCACATATGTCTCGTATGATACGGAAGTGTATGCCCGGATGCTGTCCAGGCAAGGGAACAGGCAGGCAGTGTTGTTCATGCTGACGATGACTATGCTTACTTCCGGTCTCATAATGAATTCAAAGATAGGATTATTTTTTTAAATTTGCAGTCCTAATGTCAATTTGCTGGAAATGCAGAAGAACCGTATTCTTACGATAGTCGTTACATACAACGGCATGAAATGGGTAGACCGCTGTCTCGGAAGTCTTTATACGTCCGGGATGCCGGCCGATGTCATTGTCATTGACAACGGTTCCTCTGACGGCACTCCCGAATATGTAAGGGCGCATTTTCCAGAAGCTGTATTGGTAAATACAGGAGAAAATCACGGTTTCGGCAAGGCGAACAATATCGGACTGTCATATGCCTTAGAGAAGGGATATGATTATGTGTATCTTCTGAATCAGGACGCCTGGGTCTTTCCGGATACATTTTCACGCCTTGTGGATGCTATGGAAAGGAATCCGGAATATGGCGTGATCAGCCCTGTCCAGATGGCCGCTTCGATGGAAAGGCCGGACCCTCGATTCGCTGTGAAATGTCTCGACCGTCCATTGGCTGAATATGTTCCCGGCAATGTCTATGAAGTTGCGTTCGTGATGGCGGCACATTGGATGATAAGCCGCAGGTGCCTGGAGACCGTAGGCGGTTTCTCGCCGGCGTTCCGTCATTATGGGGAGGATGACAACTGGCTTCACCGTGCTTCATTCCATGGCTTCAGGATCGGTTTCCTGGCCGGATGTAAAGCTGTGCATGACAGGGAGATGAGACCTTTTGAGAAGGCTGCATCCATGCGTCTGAAATGCGTTGCGTCGATGGTGAAGGTGAGCAATCCGATGAACTGCCTGGCATGGAGGCTTATTGCGCAGCCGATGGAACTTCTTGCCATCAGTATTCTGCGGTGCTCTTCAGATGTGCTGAAATTCATTATTCCTTTTGTGCGTTCATATCCCGAACTTATTGATTTGAGACGCAGGTCGAAGGAAAAACGTGCATTTCTCTAGCCTATGATCAGGATTACCGACAAATCACTCTGCTGCGGATGTACGGCGTGCATGAATGCGTGCCCGGCGCAGTGCATTGTCATGAGAAGGGACCGTGAAGGCTTCGATTATCCTGTGGCGAATCCGGATCTGTGCCGGAATTGCGGGAAGTGTGCAGAGGTCTGCCCGATGCCGGATATCAAGGCTCATTTTCATGAGGAGCCATTCTCGCAGGAACAGTCAATTAAGGTGATTGAGGAAGGCGGGGTCATATATGGCCCGTCAGTGAATCCTGATATGACTGTAGGATATGCAGAGGTCTCGGATGCATCGGAACTTGCCGGTTTAAAGGATGACATATGCGTCCAGAACGACCTGTATGCCACTTTTGAAGATGTGAAATACTATCTGGCAGCCGGCAGGAAGATCGTGTTCAAGGGCGTGCCGTGCTATATCGCCGGACTCAAGGCTTATCTTGGAGGAGAGCAGGAGGGACTGACGCTTGTTGAATGCGGATGCCACGGCGTAGCAAGTCCTGGCCTTTGGGAGAAATGCATAAAGCAGCCGGCTGCAGACGATCCGTATAAGGCCCTGTTCGAACAGTACATGAATCTCAGGCCGTCATGCTACAGCTGTCCTGCAAGGATAGGAGACAAGGCGGAAATGCCGGAAAAAAGAGCGGAATTCTTCAAGGGATATCATTCCGCGCAGGATATCACGAAATATATGCGAGGCTTCATTTCGAGCTCATTCTCATTCGCCTCTCTTCTGAAGGGAATCGGCGTCAGACTTTCCCGTACCAGGAATTCAGGACGCTAAGGATGTCATTCCAGACCATCTCTTTGCCGTTTTCGTTAAGAATCTCGTGACGCAGTCCTTCATATGTATGCGAAGTCACATTGGCATATCCGACCTTTTTCATATGCTCTGCAGCGGCCTTGAAATCCTTGAGGCTGGTGATGCACGGGTCGTCGGATCCGGCGATGAAATGGACCGGAAGGTCTGCCTTTGAAGGTGTCCATCCCTTTGATGAATATGTATCTAGCATCAGGTCGAAGAGGCCGATGAATCCGTTGGCTGTGAACTGGTAGCTGCACAGCGGGTCGGCGTTGTATTTCCTTACATTCTCCTTCTCGGTCGAAAGCCATGCGTTTCTGCCTTCGTCCTTGAAATTCCTGTTGAATCCTTCGAATGCTATCTTCTGTATTATTGCCGGACGATGGCGGTCGCCTTTGAATGCAGCTATGACATTTGCCAGCATCTTTCCTGCTCCTGCAGCCGGATTCCTGCTCGGACTTCCGCACACTATGAGACCGTCGATTCTATTGTCGTATCTCTTTGTGAATGAACGTACTGCGAGAGACCCCATGCTGTGTCCGAAAAGATAAACCGGAATCCCCTGATACATCTTTCTGATCTCCTCATTTACCGTAAGTATGTCGCTCACGATGCCATTCCATCCTCCGCTGTAGAAATAGCCGAGGTCATCTGCAGACTTGACGGAAGCTCCGTGCCCGCGATGGTCATGGATAACGCATGCAAACCCTTCTGAACACAGGAATTCCATGAACGGAACATATCTTTCCTTGTATTCGCACATGCCGTGTACCATCTGGACTATTGCCTTCGGAGATGATTCCGGGGTGATTGCCATGACGCTTATATCCAGGTCGTCATGAGCAGAGCGGAGGGTGAATGATCTTGTATCCATGGTTATTTAGCTGCTGAAATTCCTGCAAGGTATCCTGTTGAGAAAGCTGTCTGGAGATTGTATCCTCCTGTGTCGGCGTCGAGGTCCAGAACTTCCCCGGCGAAATAGAGCCCGGGTATGAGTCTGGATTCCAATGTCTTAGGGGTGATTTCTTCGAGGCTTACTCCGCCTGCGGTCACGACACATCTTTCATATCCGACAAAACCTGTGATTTCCATCTTCCAGTTCTTCAATGCTTTAGCCAGAGTCTTGTGGTCTGCATTAGGATTGAGTTTCTGGAATGCCGGAATCAGGGACATCGGAAGGACTTTTGTGAGCAGGATCCTGAACCTGTCCTTATAAAGCTTGTTTGCACTTCTCTTGTCCTTTGAAACTTCGTTCCATAAGGTATTTATGCGGACAGTAAGATCCTCGATGTCGACAGCCGGCTTGAGGTCCAGCACAGCCATCACCTTGGAGCCGTTAATGATTGCATTGACGCATTTCCTGCTGACCTTGAATCCGATAGGACCCTCGATTCCTCCGTCTGTGAAATCCAGGTCTCCGAACTCGTTCTGCGCCTCATTTCCGTCCACAAACAGGCTGATTCCCACGTTCTTGAGCTGGTTGCCGCAGAGCGATTCGCCGATCTCGCTGAGAGGCTCGTTTCTGTGTATATGGCCACGTTCGGCGCCTTTAGACCTTCCCCCTGTCATCTCGAGCGAAGCCGAGAGATCTTTGTATCCTTTCGGAACGATTGCTGTAAGCGACGGGAAAAGCGGCCTGATGCTGTGACCGAATTCCTTTGCCCACCCGTATCCGTCTCCGGTCGAGCCGGTCTTGGGGTAGGAAAGACCTCCTGTGCATATGATGAGTTTTCGGCATGTATATGTCGCGCCGTCGGCACATTCTATATTGAAACATCTTTCGCTTTGCTCCGGATAACAGGCTTGTCTGGAAATCGTCCGGACCTCCTTGCCGCAATGAATCTCAGCTCCTGCGTCTTCAGCGGCCCTTACCAAGGCGTCCACCACATCAGAAGCAAGATGAGATGCAGGGAAAGCCCTGTCTCCACGCTCTATCACAGCTTCCATCCCATGCTCCTGAAGATAATCCACCATCTTCTCTGAAGTGAGGTTGTAGAACGACGGCTTCAGGAAGTTCGGTTTCGGATGGATATGTCCGTTGAACTCGTTCCATGGCTTCACATTCGTGAAATTGCACCTTCCCTTGCCGGTGATCATGATCTTGCGGCCTGGTCTTGGCATCTTCTCCAGGACGATGACCTTCCCGTCATTCCCGTTTTTAGCCATGGTCTCTGCAGCTCCGGCAGCGGCCATAAGGCCCGCAGCACCTCCTCCGATGATGATTATGTCAGCTGAATGCATAGAATTTGTGATGAAATTACGGCTACAAATTTATAAAAATATCTATATTTGCAGTCCCTTTGCATAAAGGAGTTTCGTTGCCACTTTAGCTTAGTCGGTAGAGCATCGCATTCGTAACGCGAAGGTCGTGGGTTCGATTCCCATAGGTGGCTCAAAAAACGGTCAGAATCCCTGTAAGATTCTGACCGTTTTCATTTATTCATCCAGCAGCATTGCCTTGATTTCTTCCTTGAACTTTTCCTTTCCTCTGGCGCCGATCGTCATTGTCGGGTCACCATCGACAGGAATATACATTACAGCTGGTATCGAGCTGACATTGAACGCTTTGGCGAGACCTCTCTCCTTGTCGATGTCGACCTTGTAGATCACGATGTCTCCTTTGTATTCCTCTGCTAGTTCTTCAAGGATCGGGGCGATCCTCTGGCATGGTCCGCACCATGAGGCCGTGAAATCCACGATGGCCGGCTTGTCGCCAAGATATGCCAGTTCCTTGACAGTCATGTCGTATACCTTGTCGTTGAATGTTTCGGCATTGAGCTCCACGACTCCTTTTGCCTTTTCCTTTCTTTCTGCGGTCTTTGCTCCGGCATTACCGCATGCAGCCAGCATGAGCATTGCCGCTACGGCTGCGATGGCAGTCTTGTATATCGCTTTCATGTCTTTTATGTTTTGTGCAAATCTAATAATAAAAATCGTGTTTTTCAGCAGGATCGGGTGCGATCAATGCTTCTTCGAGGCTGATACCTAATGCAGCCGCCACTCCGGATCCATATGAAGGGTCTGCCTTGTAGCAGTTCCTGACATGCCTCTGCTTGATGAAGAGCAGGGCATCGCCCATTGCTCTGGCCGTATTCTCGCATGTCGCCTTCTGATCCTCCGGACTCATCAGTCTCCACAGTTTTCCCGGCTGTGTGTAATAGTCATCGTCATATTCCCTTTCGTTGTAATTGTAGGCCGGGCCTCCGTCCATAGGCGGTTCCTTGAGCTTCGGCGAGTCCGCCCATTCCCCGAAACTGTTAGGCTCATATGGTGTTGTCCCTCCGTAATTTCCGTCCGTACGCATCATTCCGTCGCGATGGTATGAATGGAACGGGCAGCGTGGCTTGTTGACCGGAATCTCATTGTGGTTGACTCCGAGGCGGTATCTCTGGGCATCTCCATATGAGAAAAGCCTTCCCTGAAGCATCTTGTCCGGAGAGAATCCTATTCCTTCTATGACGTTCATAGGATTGAATGCCGCCTGCTCCACTTCGGCGAAGAAATTCTCCGGATTCCGGTTCAGCTCGAGGATACCGACATCCATGAGCGGGAAATCTTTATGGTACCATACCTTTGTCAGGTCGAATGGATTGATGTGATATTCCTTTGCCTGCTCTTCGGTCATCAGCTGGATCTGCATCTTCCAGCGAGGGTAATCTCCACGCTCGATAGCTTCATACAGGTCTCTCTGATGTGATTCCCTGTCCTTTGCAATCACCGCTTCCGCTTCTGCGTCCGTCATGTTCATGATGCCCTGGAGCGTGCGGAAATGGAACTTCACCCATGTACGTTTGTTATCTTTGTTTATGAAGCTGTAAGTATGGCTTCCGAATCCATGCATGTGCCTGTAGGATAACGGGATACCTCGAGGGCTCATTGTGATGGTGACCTGATGGAGCGCTTCCGGAAGTAGGGTCCAGAAGTCCCAGTTGTTCGTCGCGCTTCTCATTCCTGTGCGTGGGTCTCGCTTGATTGCGTGGTTGAGGTCGGGGAATTTGAGCGGGTCACGCAGGAAGAATACAGGAGTGTTGTTGCCGACCAGATCCCAGTTACCGGTGTCTGTGTAGAATTTCATGGCAAAGCCCCTGATGTCTCTTTCTGCATCGGCCGCGCCTCTTTCTCCGGCTACCGTAGAAAACCTTACGAAACATTCGGTCTGCTTTCCTACTTCCGCGAAGATCGATGCTCTTGTCCATTTTGTGATGTCATGCGTAACGGTGAATGTTCCGTATGCGCCCGATCCTTTTGCATGCATACGCCTTTCCGGAATCACTTCGCGGTCGAAATGTGCAAGCTTCTCCATGAACCATGGATCCTGCATGGTCACAGGTCCGGGACGTCCGGCGGTCTGGATGTTCTGATTGTCTGCAACCGGCCTTCCGTTGGTGGAAGTCAGTCTGTGGGGATTCTTTTTGTCGTTCATTGTGGATTGATTTTGAAGTTTGTGTCTATATGTTGTCCGTAAATGTTTCTGATCCACAGCTCCGCCTGATTTCAAATCAAATGCCAATTTTATTATCTTTGTATGATATTCATCGTAGTTCCAAGGTATGAAAGGACGATTACTGATATTTATAAGCCTTCTGCTGGTCTCATGCAGAGGCACGGATAGAAACATAGAGGAAAACTCTTCCGACTATGCAGATTATTTTGAAATACTGGACAATCCTGTCCGTGTGGTCGTCATGTCTCCTTATGATGCCGTGGCTGATACTTTGCTGATTGACAGGCCATTGGATAATCTTATCTGCATGTCATCTTCTCATGTGGCTGCGCTTTCTGCCATAGGTGCGGATTCCGTGATAACAGCGGTCTCGGGGATACGGTATATTTCTGATCCGGTCATCCGTAAGCGTTGGCGTGAGACAGAAGCTGGAACGGAAAACGATGCCTTATATGATATAGGTTATGAAGCTGATCTGGATTATGAAAGGATAATGAAGCTCAAGCCGGACCTTCTTCTTACTTATACCGTTTCCGGAGCAGAACCTCAATATATCATCAAACTCCGTTCTCTGGGCATTCCGGTCCTCGTCCTGCATGATCATCTCGAAGATCATCCGCTTGCACGTGCCGAGTATCTGCGGCTTTTCGGAGCATTGACCGGCCGTCAGCAGCAGGCTGACTCGCTTTTCAATATCGTGTCCGAGAGGTATAATGAATTGTGTGACAATGAATTGAAATCTTCAAAGAAGCTGCTTCTGAATATTCCTTATGGTGATGCATGGTACATACCTGGAGGCGACAGCTATATGGCCAGGCTGATCCATGATGCGGGTGGCGAAGTGCTCGGAGCAGAGGCTGGAACAAGCCGCTCACGTGTCATAACCATGGAACAGGCCTACAGCCTCTCGCAGGAGGCGGACATATGGCTCAATCCCGGACATTGCCGCACACGTGAGGAACTGTCCCGCATCCATCAGCTTTTCCCGAAGTTCGGACCTCTTGCCGATGGCCTTCCAATATACAACAACACCCTCAGGACAACGCCCGAGGGTGGTAATGATTTCTGGGAATCCGGTGCTGTCCGTCCCGATCTGATCCTAGAGGACCTCCGGAATATCATCTCCGGCAATCAGCCCGACAGCCTGAATTATTATATAAAGGTAGATTAGAATATCACCTTCATATCGTAAAGCTCATTTTCGCAGTATGTGGCTTTGAACGAGACTTCTCCTTCCTGTCTTGAGGCTAGGGGACTGACAGGTGTAAGCTCTACAGCAACATAATCACCGATACGCAGCGAAGTTAGTCTTGATGCCTTGCATACGGCGTCTTCAACCATCTCTTTCAATGGAGATTCAGAAGGGGCCATGCCTCTTGCGAATGCAACTCTCGGAAAGCCGAAGATGGTTTCTCCGTTTCTGCGTACCTCATATACATTGTCAACGCTCTCCATCACCACTGGGTTGTAGAGCGGTGCAGGGAGGAGCGACGAGTGGTCGACGCATGATGTGAATGCGGTCTCTCCCTGATTGCAGTACATGAGCGCCCCGAAATTGAAGGCGTCGTAGTAGCGTGATGCGAACTTCTCGCCTATGCATTTGCCTGCCTTGCTGATACGGACAAAGATGATCGGGGCCCAGTTGATTTCGTCAATGCTGTCAGGGGCATAGAAATCCTTGTTCTCCCTTTCCCATGTGGTGTCCGGACGGCAGTAACAAAGGTCGCTTCCGAATGGCTTTACAATTATGTTCATCAGTCTTCCTCCTGTGAAAACAGGCTTCCAAGCTCCTCAAACGGTGTATAGCCCTTCGTGCGAGGAACAGATGTGGTCGCCTTCTTCTTTTCTGCTACAGCAGCCTTCTTCTCTGCCTCGAACTGTGCCTTCAGCTGTGCGAACTGACGCTTTGTGTCGAGAGTGAAGTCGCCATTGTCGATCCATGCGAAATATGACGGCTCGCTGAAATACACTTCGCGTGCAGTCTTGCCTTTGTGCTTTCCGAAGCTGACAGTCGGCTCGTCCTTGTCATTGAGGATGAGCCTGCCGGCATAGTCCACAGTCCTCTGCTTGGTCGAGAATTTTGCAAGCTTGTCGATGTTGTTCTCGATGCGCGGGTCGCCCTGATATCTGTCAAGCTGGCCCTTGAGCACTTCATATGTGGCAAGCGTATCCGCCTCTGCGGCATGAGCGTTTTCCAGCTCCAGACCGCAATAGAAGAGGTATGCGGCCTTAAGTGTACGAGGCTCCATCGCGTGGAAGATGTTCTGTACATCCACCATCTTCATTGCATGAAGGTCGATTGCAGGCTGCTTGTCGGTGTATCTGCGTACTCTTTCAATCTCTTCCGCGAGCATAGGGAGGTCGAATTTGGCAGAGTTGAATCCTGCGAGGTCGCTGCCTTCAAGCCATTCCACCACTTCTTCCGAAATCTGGTAGAATGTAGGCTCGTCCGCGAGGTCTTCTGCAGAGATTCCATGTACTGCCTGGGCCGACGGATTGATCGCTCTCTGGCACTGGCGTTCATAGTCCCATGGCTTTACCCTCCATGTCTTTACTCTCTGCTCTCCTCCGGGAAGTATCTTGACAAAGCAGAGCTCAATGATCGAGTCTGACGCGATATTGAGCCCTGTGCTTTCTATGTCGAAAAATAATAATGGTCTTTCGAGATTCAGTTCCATGTTACGAAATCATAATAGGCATGATAATTCCGCAGATCTTCTCGCTCTCCTCCTCGTCCTCTGCAGGTACCACGAGTGCTGCACGCTTGCTGTCGAGGAACTTCATCACGAGCTCTCCGCAGTTCATGTTCGAGAGGATCTCAATGATGAACGGAGACTTGAATCCGATGGTAAGGTCTTCTCCGTCGTACTGGCACTGCATTGTCTCATGTGCGGCGATAGAGAATCCGAGGTCCTGTGCAGATACCATGAGGCTTCCGCTCTTGAGGTCGAACTTGATGTGGTTCGATGCCTTGTTCGAGCAGACAGATACACGGCGTACTGTGTTGAGGAGCTGCACGCGGTTGATCCTCAGGATGTTCGAGTTGTTCTGAGGGATCACGTCGCGGTATTTAGGATATTTGCCAACTACGAGGCGGCAGATGACCATTGTGTTGCCGAATCTGAATACGGCGTTCTTTGAGTCGAATGAAATCTCGACAGTCTCTGCATCCTTGCCGATGATGGCCTTGAGGATGGCTGCCGGCTTCTTGTGAAGAATGAATGAGGCCTTTTCTGAAGCGTTCACGTCTGCTGTGGTGTAGCAGATGAGCTTGTGTGAGTCGGAAGCCACAAGAGTTGTAGATGCGAGGTCGATGTCGAAGAGGATACCGTTCATTGCAGGACGGATCTCGTCATCGGCTGTTGCATAGATTGTGCTTGAAATACCGTCCACGAGGCTCTGTGCAGGGAACTGGAGGATCACGGCTGTATCATCTGTGCCTGTTATCTCTGGATAATCCTCTGCCGGGAAGTAAGGGAGTGTCGACTCTCCGCTTGCCCAGCTGCATACGAATGAGCTGTCGCTTGATGTGCTGATTGTGAGCGGCTGGTCAGGAAGCTCCTTGAGGAGGTCCATCATGTGCTTTGCAGGCACGGCGATCCTTCCTTCTTCAGCGGTGTTCTCTACTTCGATCTGTGTCTTGAGGGTGAGCTCCGAATCCGAAGCGGTGATCTCAAGCATGTTTCCCTTAAGGTCGAACAGGAAGTTCTCAAGGATTGGAAGCGGAGACTTTGCCGGAATGGCCTTGGCAACGGCCATTACTCCTCTGAGCAGCTCTGAACTTGAAATGATAAGTTTCATGGTTTATAGTGTTTATTGTATATTCATATTTGTGCGGCAGAAACATTACCGCATATTAAGTGAACAAATATAGAAAATTTTTCCGAGCCATTGGCATATTTTTTGATTTTTTCACCCCGGTATTTGAATTGTGACAGAAGTGTCAGCAAAAACCACGCACAAACCTACATTTGTTGAATAATAATTTTTACAGACAGGAAATATGAAAAGAGGTATTTTGATTGCTTTGCTTTCCGCACTCGTCGGAGGGCTGACAGCTTATGCTGTAGTGAACGTTATGACAAAGACGCAGGTGCAGACTGTCCAGTCTGCTGACGGAGCGCAGTTCAGGACTGTCAGTCTGTCACATGACAACTGGCCGGACTTCACATATGCGGCTGAATCTGCTGTCGATGCTGTTGTATATGTAAAGGTGGTTTCCACACAGACCCAGCAGCAGGCTCCAAGCTCCATTTTCGATTTCTTCTTTGGCTTTCCGGAAGGAGGGGTGCCTCAGCAGCGTGAGAAAGTAGGCAGCGGTTCCGGTGTCATCATCCGTGAGGATGGATATATTGTGACCAATAATCATGTGATCGACGGTGCAACCAAGATCGAAGTGACACTCAACAACAACCAGACATATCCGGCAACCCTCGTGGGAACCGACCCTGCAACAGACGTGGCTCTTCTTAAGATAGAGGCTTCAGGTCTTCCGATCATTCCTTTCGGAGATTCGGACAAGCTCCGTCTCGGAGAATGGGTGATCGCCATCGGATCGCCATATGATCTCCGTTCGACCATCACTGCTGGAATCGTCAGTGCAAAGGGACGTTCGATGCCTAACTATACAGGTGAATTCAAGATCGAATCTTTCATCCAGACCGATGCGGCCGTAAACCCTGGAAACAGCGGTGGCGCACTCGTGGACAAGGCCGGTAACCTTGTGGGTATCAATACCGCCATCATATCGCAGACTGGCTCATATGCGGGCTATTCGTTTGCCGTGCCGTCAAACATCGTAAAGAAGATCGCTTACGATCTCATGGACTTCGGAAGCGTTAAGAGAGCGGTACTTGGCATCTCGATGAAACCGATTGATGATAAAATCGCTGACGATTTGAAACTTTCTTCAAGAAACGGCGTATATATAAGCGAGGTTTCCAAGAGCGGAGCAGCAGACAAGGCCGGTGTAAAGGCTGGAGATGTGCTCATCGCTATTGATTCGACAAAGATCACAACTCCGGCATCCGTACAGGAAGCGGTCAGCAGATTCTCTCCTGGAGACAATGCTGTGCTGACAGTAATCAGAGACGGAAAGGAACTCTCGCTTGATGTTACATTCAAGGGTACGTCGCAGGAGAACGGCACTTTGTCTGATGACGGTTCTGTCGCATTCTACGGTTCGTCAATCAAGGCGGCTGATGAAGAGACTCTTGCCAAGTACGGCATCAAGAGCGGCGTGCAGATCGTGGAGCTTGGTCCTGGAAAACTCATGGAGGCCGGTGCTGTGGAAGGATTCATCATCCAGTATGTGAATGACCACCCTGTAAAGACTCCTCAGGAAGTGATTGACATCGTAAAGAAGTCGAAGAGGACAGTCTTCATCGAGGGTATCACTCCTTCAGGAAGAACAGGTTATTTCGGCTTCGGTGTATAGAAGAAGGAAAACTTAAATTATACGAATGAGACAGTTAAAGATTACAAAATCAATTACCAACCGCGAGAGTGCATCGCTCGACAAGTATCTTCAGGAGATCGGACGAGAGGAACTCATCACTGTTGAGGAAGAGGTGGAGCTTGCCCAGAGGATCCGTAAAGGAGACCAGCAGGCTCTTGAAAAACTGACAAGGGCGAACCTCCGATTCGTGGTGTCTGTCGCAAAGCAGTACCAGAATCAGGGCCTCAGCCTCCCGGACCTTATCAACGAGGGTAACCTCGGTCTGATCAAGGCTGCCGAGAAGTTCGATGAGACCCGAGGCTTCAAGTTCATTTCATATGCTGTATGGTGGATCCGCCAGTCGATCCTTCAGGCTCTTGCAGAGCAGTCCAGGATCGTACGTCTTCCACTCAATCAGGTAGGCTCGTTGAACAAGATCAACAAGGCTCTCCAGAAGTTCGAGCAGGAGAATGAGCGTATGCCGTCAAGCGAGGAGCTTTCGGAGATGATCGATGTGCCGAAGGACAAGATTGCGGATACTCTCCGCGTGTCAGGACGCCATGTGTCGGTTGACGCACCTTTCGTCGAGGGTGAGGACAACAGTCTTCTCGATGTGCTCGTGAACAACGATTCTCCGAGCGCAGACCGCGGACTCGTGAACGAGTCTCTCAATAAGGAGATCGAGAGAGCGCTTTCTACTCTTGCTACAAGAGAGAGGGAGATCATCAAGTCGTTCTTCGGAATCGGCTGCCAGGAGATGACTCTCGAGGAGATCGGAGAGCGTTTCGGACTTACTAGGGAGCGCGTGCGCCAGATCAAGGAAAAGGCGATCCGCAAGCTCAAGAACAATTCAAGAAGCAAACTTTTGAAAAGCTATTTAGGATAATGACTCCAGAAACATTCATCATAGCTAAAGCGTCTGAAGCAATTCAGGCGC
>RHMF01000627.1_pt1 | contig 16455 bp, 23 predicted proteins | sample 5365151 | NCBI WGS metagenome assembly RHMF01 (sample SAMN10266501, study PRJNA497801) | feces metagenome | isolation source: feces | host: Bos taurus | place: China: Prairie of Fairy Mountain | collected 2017-08-14 | reverse complement strand
GCAAATAAGACAAGCGTTGTCAATAGTATTTATGTAAAATTTGTGTGAATTTTATGTAACAAAAATATTACAAAAGTTGCACGTGGAACTTAAGTTTGTGTTGTTGTTGTTATTTTCTCCCATGCACTCCATCCATTTGATTTTGTATATGTTCTCATATAGAATTTTGGAATTGTTTCAAAACTAATGAATAGTTGTGAGCAGTATGAAAGATATGTATTATCGTTATTTTTAATATAAGCGCCACCAGTAGTTGTTGAAGTGTGAACGATTATTTGTCCATAACTATAGGAACCTGGAATACCAGTATTTGAATTTGAAACACTATAAGCTCCATTTTCAAATAATGTATCAGCTGAACCAGAAAATGCGCCTTTGTATTGTTTATCTTGAATATAATTTTTATTTAGTATTTTGTTATAATTTGTATAATAATTGTTAGTAAATTCATTATTTGCATTATTTCTATTTACAAGATAAACTTCTTCAAATTTAGAAGTATCAATTTGAGAATTAATAACCTTAAAATAACCATAAGTTCCAAGTGAAAATTCATCTGCTTCTGAATAAAATAAATAAGGTTTATTATCTGTTTGGATTGCAGAAGTATATACATTATTATTACATAATATAAAAGCATTTGTTATATTTAAACTACCAAATGTTGAAATAAATGAATATTGATATGTATCAGCATAGCAATTATTTGCAATGACTTCATTGTTTTTTGTTCTCATAAAGAATGAACCAGGAATTAATGTTGGCATACCTATCCATCCATGAATATAATCAAAATATCCTGTAATTGTTTCAATACCTTTATGTACATCTCTTATTATAATATTTGAAAATTTACAATCATTTGCATTATTATAAATTCCAACAGTATTTAAAACTGGTTGATCATTTCTAATATAGATATTATCAAAAATAGCTTCATTTACATTTCCATCATCTGTTTTTGTTTTTATACCATATTTATTAAAATTCAAAATTTTCATATCTGAAACTGTGAAACCTAAAATGCCCTGCAATGATAATATTGATTCATTTACTTTATAATCTCCATCAAGTGTTCCACCTTTTATAAACTTTTTAAAAGTTTTATCATATGTAGATGTTATATTTTCTTTATTATAAATCAACATATAATTCATATTTTGAGAAGCTTTTAATGTTGCATTGTTATCCATTAACAAACTATTATTATTTGAAATATATAATGTATTTGAAATTAAATATGTACCATCTGGAATAAAAATAGTTTTATTTTCATATAAATCGTTTATTGCTTGTAATTTTGAAAGATCATCCGTTGTATTATCACCTTTTGCACCAAGTTGTTTTACGTTAATAATATCTGGAATAATTAATTCTGCTATTAATGAATTGTTATTATTTAATGCAATTATATTCATTTCATTAACAACATCATCATTTGTTATTGTTCTTATTTTATATAAAGCAGAACCACCATCATTTTTTGCATAAAATCCAAGTGTTCTTGCATAAGATCCATTTATTAAATTTGTTCCATCTTTCATTCCTGCAACAGTATCAAATCCAAATACAGCTTTTGTTTGAAGATAACTTGCAACTATTTCTGGAAGTGTTCCATCTTCAACCATGTCATCAAGTTTATTATTAATTTCTTCTTGTACATCTAAAGTTTCAAAGTAATGTGCAACATATGAATTAAGTTCAATATAAAGATTTTGTAATTCTTCAACAGCTTCACCATTTTCATTAACAGATGGAATAACTGTTTCTTCAAGAAATTTACAAAGCCAAGCCAAGCATTCATAGTAACTCATTGAATCTTTATATGATGTTGGAATTATACCAAGATTGTTAATCCATCTTGGAAAAGTTACTTCTGCCACAACTTGAGAAGGTGCAGAAGGATTTGGTGTAATTTGATTACTCATATTTTTTATTTCCTTTCTATTAATATATAATCATAAAAAGATCTTCAAGTTCATCAATTATTTCTTTATCAATTGCCCTGATGTTATCTCTAAATTGCCCTATCATTCTTTGAGCAGTTGCTGAAACACCTGAATTTCCTTTTATTCTTTTAGTATAATTTTCATCTGTATTATTTTCTGCTTCTGCTTCTGAAGCATTTGTTCCACTTGCATATTTTCCCTGAAGAATTTCAGCCTTAACGATTTGGCCCTGTGGTGTATCTGAACCAACATTTAATCCAGATGAATTTCCTGCATTTTCAATTCTTCTTTCAAATGTTTCTGTATAATCAACATTTACTAAAGGATCATATTGAATTGCAGATGAATAAATAAGTGGAAGTTTTGATTCCATAATTTCTTTCATTGTAATTTTTACACGTTGTTTAAATAATGCCATTGTTTCAAAACCAATTTGTGAAAATAGATAATGATCAACAATTTTTGTTGCTAGTTTATCTTTATTCCAAAGGCCAGATTCTGTAATTACATTGATTTGTTCTTCTGTTAAAAAATCTTCAAGTTCATAATCTTTGAACCAACTTTCTACTTCTGATCTTGTATAAAAATTATTAATAATTTCATATAGATTCATTGTATAATTTTGTAACAACATCATCTTCACCTTCTTTCATTGGAATATAATCTGAAACAATTGATTCCATATTTTTAATTACATTTGAAAGATCAGAACGAACACGAACAGAAATGTTTGTTCCAAATAATTCATTAAATTGTCTGCATGCTTCTTGTCTAGGAATCAATCTTGATTGAAGCATTAAATTGATTAATTCATTGTTTTGATTTGTTTCATCAGAAACCATTCTTTCTTTCTTTTCATTTAAATTGTTAATACCAAGAAATGTAAGAAGTTCATTCCAAACTTCTTTTTTGTAATCTTGAATTTTATCTGCAACAAAATCTGCATTTGTTGAAATTGAAGTAATATCTGAAGAATCAAATTGACCTTTTTTTCCAACAATAACTGGAGCATTTCCATCATATTGAGCATATGCATTTTGCATTGAAAGTTTTGTTTTTTCATCAGCATATAACAAAATTGGTGTTTTTTGTGCATTAATATTAATATCTGAAACTCTTTCAGCTTTGTACATTCTATATGCGAAAAGTTCCATTGAAGCATATGTTGATTCTCTATCTTGAGCATTTAAAACCATTATGCAATCACTCTTTTTTGCTTCTTCATTTGCTAGTCCAGTATAAAGTTTTCTTACAGAATGAAAACCATAAGAATAACAATTGAAAGCTGTTGGAAGTCCATAAATATTAAGATTTCCAGAATATGCACATGCAGTATTGATAAAACCAAGTTCTTCATCATATAAAAGAGTTGCAATTCCATTATAATATAAAACTTCTTCTAAGAATCTTGAATCCATTCCATCTGGAAGATCCTTCCATTCAAAAACTGAAAGACAAAGAAGTTTGAAGCATTTTAAATAATGAGCAAATGTGCTATCATTTAAAACTTCATTTTCAATATATTGGCCATTGCTTCTTTTATTAAATATTGGCTTTCTATTTTTTGCCATGTTTTATCTCCTTTCTTAAAATTTACTAATTATATTATATATTAAATATTATAATTATTCAATTTAAGTTTATCTATTATTTTGACTATAATCCAAGAATGTAGCTGGATTATGCCAAAGTGTAACACCATTATTAAATATATTTTTAAATTCCTGAAGATCTTCTTGTGGAATATTTGCTGTTGATTTTTGGAGTGCATTTAATCCAAGTGTTTTTACATAATTCCAATTTGGTCTTCCAGTAATATTTGGAAGTTTTAATTTGTTTGTTTGGTATCCGTACATATCAAAATATAAATCAATTCTTTCTGCAAATTGAGCTTTTATTGAAAATCTTGTAAATATATCTTGATTCATTAATCCATAACCAAGAAGTGTTGCATTAGATCCACCAACATTTCCAGAATTTGGAAGCATTGAAGTCTTTTCAATTTGTGCCATTGTTTGTTTTATATCAAAATCATGATTTACTGTTGCACTATATTCATCTAATACTAAATTAGCAGAATCAGAAACAAATCCACCAACATTTGCTGTCATTGCATTTGAAATTTGTTTTCCCATATAATTAACAGAATCTTTTGCAACTCCCATTTCATAATTAAATTGTCCACGCTCTAAATTTAAATTAACAAGCTTTGAATTCTGTGCTATCCAGTTTGAAAAATAATCTGTTGACCATCCAATTGAAGGATAACCAGAAACAATTGCTGATTCAGAAACATTAACACCTGCAACACCTTTATAATTTTTTGGAATGAAATAAGTTGAAGGATTTGGATTTACTTCAGAAACAAGTTTAAATGATGGAACACCATTTTCAAAATCTTCATATCTAAAAATTTTATTTGTTCCATTTGTAGGTGTAAATCCTAAATATTGAAATGGATATTGTCTCAATTTTTGGTTACGTGGAACATATCCATTTAAACTATTTGGAATTGCTGATAAAGTGAATTCCCTTCCAGCACTTGCAAAAACTGATGGAATCCAATATTCAAAATTGGAATTTACATTATCTAATACATCAAGCGTTAATCCATTTATTCCAACAACTGCAACTGAAGGAACAGTGTAAATTGCTTTTATATCTTCACCAAATCCTGCAGCGTTAATTGCTAAAAGTAAACTCATTAATCTTGAAGCACTACAAACACAATAATACATTCCAGAAGCAATATTATTTACAACACAACCATGATATGGAAAAGTTCCACCAGAAATTCCACCTTCATTTGGATTTCTTGCGTATGCAACAACATAAACATGTGATAATCCATTTATTGATGTTGAAGCATTTTCAATAACTTCACCAAGTTCAAAATTTTCTGGAATTAAATTTGCACCAATAAGATCTTCATTAACATTAATATGTTCACGTTCAATAAATGAAACTTTATAATCAACATCAAATTGATATGTTTGAAATACATCTGTTTTCAAATATACTTTTGTTGAATTTGGTGATAGCCATTCAACCCTTAAAATATATGCATAATACCATTTTGTGCTAAAGTTTTCATTTTGGTACATTGCATAATTATATTTTATAACATCATCATAAACTGCATTTACAACAACATAATTATCTTTACGAACATATGTAATCTGATCATAAACAAATTGTGGCTCTAAATATCTAAAATATTGAAATTGTGCATTTGCATCTGAAAATGTTAATTGATTTTTATTATCAATTTCAATTGGTACATTTAAAAGAATAATTTCATTGTTTGGTGGTATAACCATATTATTATAATTCCTTTCTATATATTAAGAAAAGGAAGGAAGCAAATTTCTTCCTTCCTTTTACGGAGTATGAATGAACATTGAATTGTTATTTTCTATTAAGTAACATCAACTGTAACAGCAAGTGTTCCTGTAACTTCTCCAACTGTTGCTGTGATGTTTGCACTGCCATCTGCAACTGGTGTAATTGTAATAACTTTATTTGCACCATCTTTTTTAGCAACTGTTGCTTTTCCAGTAGCACTTGAAGCATATGTTATTGAAGCATTTGCAGAATATGGTGTTGTTACAACTTCAACATCTGTAGCTTCTGTAATTGTAATTGATGTTTTTTCTTCTCCATTAACTAGGAATTTAAATGCTGTTGGATTAACTGTTGCTTCTGTTGTAGCAAATACAACTGCATTTGCAAATAATGAGAATTCATACATCTTAATGTTATTTAAGAAATATTGCATTGCTCTGTTATTTGGATTATATCCTTGTTCCATGAATTGATCAACTGGTTTAATTTTGAACCAATTTCTATCAGCAATCATTGCAAAGATATTTGAACCATCAAATATTTTATTTCCTTCATCATCATATACATCAAAATTATCTACTGGATAAATATTTCCAAGTAAAACTGCTCTATCAATTTGGAATGCATTTGCTAGAACTTCAACATCCATGTATGCTCTAACATCATTTCTAATTAATATAACAATATCTTCTGGATCTGTCCATGTTGTAACTGGTCTTCCAGATCCACCAACTTTTGACCATGCATTGTATTGTGTTGAAGGCATTTGGAAGTTTAAGAATAATTCTCTTGCTTTTGTTGTAAATGTTTTTGCAAGATCAACACTTGTTAAAGGTGAAGAAACTTGCTCAACGTTAACCATGTTTCCTTTATATGCACTTGAAACTAAAGCTTTTGTCCATTTGAATTCATCAATATACATTCCATTATATAATGAATTTGTTAAACCTGTGATAAAAATATCAAGTGTTTCCCATGAAACGAATGCTTCTTTTAATTTTGTTCTGATAACTGTTAAAGGATATTGAATATCCATATTTTTAATTAAGTATTGAACCTTAACATCTGCTTCATATTTTTGTAAAATTCCAGCAAAATCATCTGCATTATATTGTCTTCCTTTAGCTGGATTTACATAAATTTCTTGCCCTGCATAACCAAGTGGCATTACATTTCCTTCAAGTCCTCTTAAAGGATTGTTGAACATTTTTGTTTCAATTTGTGTGTAAACAATTCTGTTTACTAATGCACTACAGAATTCATTATAAACTTCTGGTACATTTAAAACTGGTTCAGCTAAAACTGAAATATCTGTATCATCTTCTAATATTGGAATATATTGATGATAAATATCAGAACTAACTTGTCTGATTTTGTTTAAAGAATTTTTAAGTCCTTTTGGTAACATAATTTTAATCTCCTTTTTAATTAGATTTTCTTATTTCAAGAATCGACCTTTTGAATCAAAGCAGTCAGACCATGAAATTTTTTCTTCTTCTGATTTGGAATCTTTTTTGGTTTTTGTTTCAACTTCAAAATCTTCTGAAGTGGCTGTTCCAACTTGACGTAATAAAGAAGAATTTGCAGAAACAAGTTTTTTATTAAGATCATTCTGTTCTCTAATCTTAACATCTCTTTTTTCTATTTCATTATTCATTGCTTCATTATCTGTAATTAAAACACCTAAATCATCTGAAATAATTGAAGCTGATTCAGAACCAAGTTTTGATTCAATATCAGAAATAAATTTTTTCATTTCATCTTTTTTCATTGCTTTCTATTCCCTTTCATTATATATTTAATTTTGTTTTATGTCAATAAATTATATGTCGTTTTGTCCATGTATGAATATTTCCATTTGCTTGATTTACTTAAATATTTGAACCAGAATTTGGCTCTATCTAATAAATCATTATATGTTAATGTATTATATAAATAATTTGTAATCCATGCTGTAGTTAAATTTTCAAGCGTGTCTTTTGATTCTGAAAAAGCTTGAAGTGTAAATGTTGTTTCATCTGCCCATGCTAAATTGTACTGCCTGAACCAACAAATCCTTCCAATTGAATTATCAATTATTGTATAATCAGAATTTGAAACCCATTCTCCACCAGCGTCAACCCAATCTCTAAATTCCCAGAATCTCCATCCAAGTAAACCAAACGCAGATTCATCATCATCTGTTGGTCTATATGCAGAATTTAATGTTGAAACTAAATCCATAGCACCAATTACAACAGAAGCAGATTCAAGTGTCCATCCGTACTTCTTTAAATATTCCCATATATATTTTGCATTTTCTTTTTTCTTTGAAAGATCAGAGGAATTATTTAATGTTCCAGTGTAACCCGGTGCTGTTGACCAGAACCATTTTCCATTATAAAGTCGATGATAAAATGGGCCAACTGGTGTATCTTGACCAGGTTCTGGTGGTGTTGGTGGTGTTGGCCCTGGTTCAGAACCATTATAAACAATAACAGTTCCACGTGTATTTCCAAATCCAAGTTGATTTCCAGGGCTTAAAAATGTGTTACAATTCCAGCTTTGAGTTGTTGAAGCTTCCAAATGAAGGTGAACACCAGTTGAATTTCCAGTTGTTCCCATAACACCAAGCTTTGTTGTAGTATCAACATTTTGACCAACTGCAACTGTAACTGATCCTTGTACCATGTGACAATATCTATAATATACACCAGTTCCTGAATCACGAATTTGAACTTGAATTCCAAGTGAAACATTTGGATTTGTTGTGTTTACATAAACAACTTGACCTGTACAACATGCATATAAATCAAGTGAACCACTAACACCAGAAGCTGGAAAATCAATTCCAGTATGCCATCCACATGAATATCCAGTTGATGGATTTCCATAAGGTTGACCAATAGTACAAGATCCATGAAGTGGTGAAACCGAACTTTGAATTGTTGCCATTTTATATCCTTTCTGGAATCAATATAATATCACCATTTTGAAGATAATCTGAATTTGTTATCATATTTAAATTAATAATATCTTCTGGAAGTACATGAAATTTTTCAGCAACTTTTCTTATGCAGTCGCCTTTTTTCCAACTATATTCTATCATATTATTCCTTTCATCTTATTCTTAAAATATCACCTTTTGAAACTCTTTCTTTGGTGAAATTATTTAGCTTTCTTATTTTATTAATATCCATATTTAATTTTTTAGAAATTGAAGATAATGATTCACCTTCTAAAACAATATAAAAAGTATTCCTTTCATTTTCTAATTCTGGGATTTTTTCTTTTATCATTTGCAACCTTCTTTCTTTACTTTTATTTGAAATTCAGTTTTGATTCCATTTGTAAAATTATAATAATGGAATGCAACTCCAATTGAATCACCTTCAACGAATGCAATTATTCCTTCAATATAGTCTTTTTTAAATTCTTCATTTGCAACCCAGAATTGTCTTGCACCTGCATATGTTTCACATTCAACTAATTCATTGCATGCTGATTCTGAACCAGTAAATTTAATTGGAACTAAAACTTTCATTCCTGCTTCAAACTCTTTTGGCTTTGGTTCTGATTTTGGTTCTTCTTTATTATAACGAAGTACACCATATACATTTTTATATTCATGTTTTACTTTTTCAACGTATTTATGACCATTCCAATTCTGATCATATGAATAAAAATATGTTGTTGTCCCTTCACCTGTACAAATAGCAACATGCCCATATCTTCCATGATTTTTATTCCAAACCATAATGTCACCTTTTTCTGGTACAAACTTTGCTGTGTTTTTTATTTGTTTGAAATTTGAAAATAATTCATAAACATTTTTGAATCTGTTCCAATAGCTTTCAGCATTTCCAACTGTTCCAAGTTTAATCTTGTAAACTTTATCACAATAAAGTTTTATAAGATCTACGCATTGAACACCACATGATTCATCATAATCAATTGATTTTTTATTGTATGTTTTAAAAAATTCATCAATATTCATATTATTCACCTTCTTTCTTTTCTGTTTCTTTTGTAAATTCTGTTAATAGTTTTTCCATTACTTTTCTTAATTTTTCTGGAATAGGAAGTCCACATCTATACATATTTTTTAATATTGAAAGTGCTTCAAATATTATAAATAAAACTGCAAATAAACTTCCAATTCCAATTGCTTTTAAATTTAATACAGAAACAATATCTTCTGGAATAAATCCAATGAAATTAAATTCAGTAATTTTATCAATTATATATAAAAATACAGTTGAAAATATCATTCCTGTCTTTCTGATCATTCCATCAATTCCAATACAAGAATTGATTTCTTTTTCTTTTATTGCTCTTAATATTCCAAAAAATAAATCAAAAATGATTACAATAAAAAGAAGTTTGAAATTGTTTGAACAGAATAATTCTTTGAAATAAAGTTCCATTTTTATTTCTCCTTTCTTTTTCTTGTAATCATTATATCATTAATTATTAAATTTTGAAATTATTTTATCTTCTTTTATTGAAAAATCTGTATCAATTAGAATAACGCCACCTTTTACATGTTTGAATGCTAATTTTCCAAGTGCAATAAATCCAACTTCAAAATCTTTTAAATTAAATTCTTTTTCAACTTCAATTGGCTTGCCATGGTTATTAAATTCATAAGTTCTATAAAATAATGAATCTGAACCATCTTTTTTATACATACATTTTTTCGGAAGTCCTGCACATGTTATATTATATTCATTTCCAAATTTTTCAACATAACATTTTTGTCTGACAAATTTGGCTTCTGTAAATGATGATTCATGTTTCCATTTTCCAAGTTCAACATCATCAATTTCACAAAATTGTTTCAATTCTTCAATTGGAAGAAGTGTGTGAATTGAATCTGTATCTGAATAACAATAAAGATCTTTTCCATAAGTTTTTATTGAATAATCCTTTATTGCCTGTGATGTTCTAATAGTTTTTTCTCTTGCATAACTTGTAATAAATGCTCCCATTGGAACATATATTCCTTTCTTTTCTTCTGGTTCACTTAATCTGTAACAAGTTATTCCATTTTCATCTATATATGGAATTTTAGTATATGTAACAAGTGATGTTGCAAATTTTCCATATAATGCATTTAACATTAACTTTGCCAAAGTTCTTTGACCTTTGTTTCCAGAAATAGTTGCTTCATTTTTTCTTGTTATCCATTTGTCTATATAATCATTAAATATTCCCTGCATTCCTTTAAACTTCCATCCGTTTAAATATTCAAGATCATATACATCATAATTTTCTAAAAATAACTTCAAATCAATATTTGTTAATACTAAATTAATTATTTTATTATGTGATGATTCAACATATTCATTTGGAAGGAATTCCCATTTATAATCTTTAGCTTTTAATTGAATTATTGGAATTTTTCCTTTTTTAATTTCAAATGAACATGTTATTGATTGAATATATAATGGATGTGTTGGATCATATTCATATTTTCCTTCAAAAAATATTCCTTCACCAAATGGAAGTAACTTTTCCTTCATAACAGAAGGATAAAGTGAATTTACATCCAAAACTACACCAGCGCCTACAATTTTGTTTTTATATATTGGATTCAAATAAGTAAATCCACCTTTATATGCTTTTCTTATGTCTTCATCGGCCCATTTTTCAAGTGGTGGAAAATAATGATTAAATCTTCTTTTTGAAATAATATTTTTAAAATCATTCAAAGCATTAGATCCCTGTGTCATCTTTGTTAATTTTTCTTGAAATAGAACATTTAATGCCTGTGCAACTATTAATACATCATTTTTAATATATTCTCTTTCTTCTATTGTTAAAACATGATGTTTTCCACGTGGTTTCTTGTAATCAATAGAAAGTTTTGATATTTTAAGATTAAAACTTTTTGCAATAACTTCAACTGAAAAAGGAATTATTTTTAATGAATCATAAAATGTAACTTTTTGAACAGTTTTATTTCCCACTTTAAAATAGACAGTCATTGAATAAAATTGTCCCATTCCAGATATTAATGTTGTAAATGTGTTATCCTTTCTTTCTTTTTTATCATGAATGTATTCAAATCCATTATTTAATAAATAATTAATAATGAATTCTGAATCGAATTTTAAATTATGAAAATATATTTCTGGATTCTTTGAATTTTTACAGAATTCCATAAATGATTCAATATTATTTCCAATTTTAATATTTGATTCATTTCCAATTTCACAAACAGCCCATGCCCATACCCAAGTTTCATCTTCAAGCCAAACTGCCGTTTCAAAATCACCAGTATATTTTTTCATAAATTTTATTTCCTTTTATAATATTCCAAGTTTTTCTAATTCAAATATATATGATGAATCGGAATCCATTGCCATTTGAATACGGCCTTCTTCATGATCATATCTTTGTTTTAAATCTGCAAGTTCTGAATTTTTAATTGCTTCCCAGAAATTAACTGGATTTTTAAAACTTTTTGCAAATTCAACAATTTCTAACCTTCCAAATTTTTCATATGTTTTGATAAAACTTTCTTGAAATATTTGTGCTTTTTTCATTTCATAATCAGAAACACCTAAATTTAAAATTCTATCCCTTATTCTTTGAAATTCCAAACCACTTGCTGTTTCAAGCTTTCCAAATGATTTAATTGTTGAATTGATTTCATTTATTCTTGAATTTCCTGTTCCAAGTGTTGGTGATAAGTCTGAAATTTCACCACTCATCCTTCTTGTTGCCCTTCTTCTTGCTTTTTTAAGTTCTGAAAATTCCCAAGCCGTTAATTCAACACCACCTTCAGTTGTTACAATTTTTCTTTGTGATGGATTTTGAAATCTTCTTAATGATGAAATAATTCTGTTGAACTCTGTTCTAGTTGTTATTTGTGAACGAAGTTCTGAATAATCTAAAACATCTGGAAGGATAACATCTGAAACTTGCATTTGTAACTGTTTCAATGTCTTATTAAAATTTGAAACAGTTTTTCCAAGTGAAATTGCATCTGATCTTGACCATCTAATTTTTGAAGCCATTATTCATCCACCAACCTTTCACCAGATTTAAGAATTTTAAATCCACGTTTTTCAATTTTTTTGTAAAATGCTATTAACAATACTTCTTTTAAATTAGCAACAAACTTTTCATCTTTTATTTTATAACGATTCTTAATTTTATAAGTTTCTTCCAATATAAATGAATCAACTCTTTTCTTAAAATTCCTTTTGTAAAATTGAGAAGAAAAGAAAAATTCAAATTCATCATATTTGTAAGAAAATGGAGATTCTTCAATATTTTGATATACAATTCTTTCTTTTTCCATTTATTCTTTTTCCTTTCTATTTAATAAAAAGGGATAAACCCTTTTTATTAAATTAATCTTCTGGATAAAATTCAACTGCTGTGTAATTTCTTTTTGCTTTTGATTTTCTTTGTGTAAATTTTGTTGGAAGTCCTTCATCAATAATTTGATCTTTGTGTGGAACAAGCCTTTTTAAATCATCTGTTAAAACTGAACCTGCAAAGTAAAATGCACTTTCATCTTCATCAATAATAAATACAGCATATTCACCATTTTCACCATTAATAAAATCAAAGTTTCTTATTGTAACTGTTTTGTCTAGTAATTCTTCTGTTTCTCCTTTTGTTCTTCCTTCCATAAATTCAATGCCCTTTCCAGCATTCATTCCTTTTGCCATTTCTTTTAAATCCATAATAAATCTCCTTCTTCTGTTTAACGGACAGATCCATATTATATTTATCTTCTTTAATGTCTAGATATAAAGACAGCTTATGTTTATTTTATGCTTTTTATAAAAGCAATATATAAAACAACTAAAGTTAAAATTAATATAATTGGAAATTTTGCAAATACCATCATGATAAAACATGGTATTATTCCAGATATTATTCCAATTAAAAATATTCCTATTATTAAATCTATTATTTTATTCTTCATCTTTTGTTTCTCCTAATAATTCTTTTAAATAGTTTATTACTATTTTTTGCATTATCATATCTTGTTCATTGTCTAAATTTTCTAATACTTCTTTTGCATGGTTTAATTTATCTCTTATTTTATCTTTACTAACATATCTTTCATTTATTGCTTCTATTGTAAACAATACCCTTCCATTTTTTCTATGTGCTGTTTTTAGTTCTTTATTTTCTTTCCAAGCCTTTGCTAATTCTTCTCGATAAGATAAATTATTTTCTGTTAATTCTTTTATTATAGGCTTTTCTTCAACTAATTTTTGATTTATTTCTAATAAAAGAAAATTACTTTGACTTAATCCTTCATTTTCTTTTTGTAATTTATCTATGTAATTTAAAAGTGTTTTAAATTGTTTAGCTGTTGTTTTATCTAATTTATAAGCAAAGTCCCATTCTTCTCTTAATGGTGGTTTAATTAATTCTTTTATGTATTCTATTGCTTCTATTTCTTCTTCATTCACTCTATATCACCTACCTTAAAATGGAAGATCATCACGTTCATCTTCAATTTTCTTTAATTTGATTTTACTAAATAATAATGTTGTTATTTCAACAAATTGTTTCACTGTTATTAAATTGGCCTTCCAGATCTTATATGTATATAATCTTAACTTTTCAATATAATCTGGATTGTCTATTGTATAACATCCTTCAGTTATCTTTTCAATTTGCTTCACAACTGAATCTGAACAAAAATCAAAATTCCATTTTATATCTTCATATCTTAAATTATAATAAATCATTTAAATAAAACCTTTCTATTAAATAATCTTTTTCCTTTTTGCTTAAATGGTACTTCATGCAAAAATCTTCAATTGATTCAATTGTTATTACATCAATATTTTCTTTTATAATAAAACTTCTGAATGCAACTTCTAGTCTTTCATCTGATAGAAATTTCTTTCCTTCAAATTTTATCATTATATATCACTTCCTTAATTCTTTTAGTTTTCTTTAGTTTTTTATCTTCCAAAATCTTCATGATCTTTATTATTTTGTTGTTCCTGATTCTCATTCCTTCTTCAAATCCTGAACATTTTGTTGTTATAAATATGTTTTCTGATTTTAATTTTTCAACTTCCTTCTGAATCTTTTCATCTACTTCTGTTTGTGTGAATAACGGTTCATCTTTTGCATTGATTAATCTTAAAACAGCTTCAAAATCTTTTTCAATTTTTTGCTTTTCTTCATTTACATCTGGTTTAACATTTTCATATGAAACTGAATCTGTTATTATTTTTGAATCTTCAATATATTGTAAAACTATTTTTTGGCCATCAATAAACATCTTTTGAACATTATCAACTCTGATCATATTTCCAATAAAATTATAATATATCTTCATCATCTGCTTCCTTTCCTGCAATCACAACTACTGTTGTTAAAATTACACCAACTAATGTTCCAACTATTAATCCAATTATGAACATTTTTCATCACCAACCTTTGTAAAGTATATTAATATTAAACAACTTGTTATTTTGCATCTGATTTTCCATTCTTCAAATTTGTCTTTTGAATTAAATAATTCTTCTTTTAATTTGTCTAAATCTTCAAATAATCCTGTAATGTTCATTTTCTTCTTCTCCCTTCTTCAATTATAAATTCTAATTCTTCAATTATGATATCAATTCCTGTTCTGGTTGAATGCTCAACTGATTTCTTTTTGATATCTTTTAGATCTTCAATTATTGCACGAATTCTTTCATGCTTTGAAGCTCTTTCAGATTTTTCATAAATTTCTTCAATATTCATCATTTAGATCTCCTCTCTTTCTTTGTTGTAATTATATTATCATTAATAAAAATTTTTGTCAATAATTTTTTGAAAATTTTTTAAAAAATTTTTTCAAAAATAATTATGTTGACTTTTTTATGTTAATTTGATATATTATATTTGAAGATGTGTATGACAAACATCTTCTCCTTTGTAAATGGTGGCGAACATTTTTGTTAATATAAAGTAAATTATGGAATAATCCAGCCTGAAGAAGGTTTCCATTTGGCGTGGTGGCTGACTTTATAACATAAATTGTTTTCCACCTATTTTTAATATGAAAGAAGGTATTGAATGAACTTTTACTCACTGCAAAAAGTTTTATCTTATAATGTTCCAGTTAATGTTATTATTACTGAACGTGGATATGGTAAATCATTCTCTGTTAAAGATTATGTTATAAAACAATATAAAAAGAATGGTTCACAGTTCGCATACATTAGAAGATATGATAATGAACTGAAATCTGTTTTTGAACATACTTCAATGAAGGCTTCAGAAAATAAAAAAGATTTCTTTGATGATCTAAAACCATTCTATCCTGAAGATAATTTAGAAGCAAAGAATAGAAAATTTTATATAAATAATGAATGCTTTGGATTTGCTAAAAGAATGACTGAAGCACAAGATCTAAAATCTTCAACATTTACAAATGTTAAAACTATTATAATTGATGAATATCCTATTGAAAAAGGTAAAAGATATTATTTGCCAAATGAAGGAATGATTCTGATGAATATATTTGATTCTATTATTAGAAATAGATCAGATGTTAAAATATTCATACTTGGTAATGCTGTTGAAGGATTGGAATACTGTCCACTCTTTCTATTCTTTGGCCTTCATCTTCCATACGGTAAAAAGGATATTAAACTATTCAAAGACAATCTGATTCTTCTTCAATATGCTAATTCAGAAGAATTTAGAAAAGAACGTGAAAAGACCTTGATTGGAAGATTGGCCAAAGGTACAGCGTATGAAGAATATGCAATGAAAAATAAAATTCTGGATAAATCAAATACATTTATTGAAAAGAAAAAAGGTTCAGCAATCTTTTCTTTTGCTTTTATATATCATAATGAATATTATGGTGTTTGGAATGATTTTAAAGAATCAAAGATTTTTATTTCAAAGGATTATGATAAATTTAGTCCATATATTTACGCAATTACTACTCAAGACCATAGGCCAAATACTTTATTAATTAGATCTGCTTCAAAATATAAACAATGGAAATTCTTGATTGAAAATTATAAACTTGGTCTTGTTTACTTTGAATCACAAACAATTAAAAAATATGCAACAGATGTTATTAAAATGTTTCTAACCTATTAGTTCCACGTGCAACTTTTGTAATATTTTTGTTACATAAAATTCACACAAATTTTACATAAATACTATTGACAACGCTTGTCTTATTTGC
>RHMF01000525.1_pt1 | contig 16459 bp, 19 predicted proteins | sample 5365151 | NCBI WGS metagenome assembly RHMF01 (sample SAMN10266501, study PRJNA497801) | feces metagenome | isolation source: feces | host: Bos taurus | place: China: Prairie of Fairy Mountain | collected 2017-08-14 | reverse complement strand
AAGTTCTGATACCTATGTCAGATGAACCATCAAAATACTCAGTACATTATGAATATTTCCAACAGCGTTTTAGACAAAATCCTTGGAAGGTAGATGAAATTTATGAACAATATCCATCAGATGAAACATTTGGAAAATGGGCATTCTGTGCATTAACTATTCAATATGCTATTAATGATATAAAACGTAGAAGTCATTTAAAATCCAAAATTTGACGTTTCTAACCAATTTCTCCCAATTTATCCACTGCAACAATAAAGTACGCAGGAAGGGGCATTTCCTGACTCGTAAGAGACTTTTTCTGACGAATACAAGACATTCTACAAATTTTAAAACTATACACAATGTTATACGACGAAATTGCAACCAACTACAGCAAGATGAAAAAACAAAAACAAGAGTCCACAAGTTTTGTCTATGGACTCTATTCTATTACTTTGAAATTGCACAAAGATGGTTTGTTAATAACCGCAAAAAAAGGTTGTTGTTCAAATGATACTTTTTTTACAAAAGAAGACCTCAAGTCACTATCTGTTAAAAATTGACGATTTGTTCATTTTTTTGACGATTTGATAATTTTGGGAAAATATTCCACCTTCATTTGTACGATTTTCTACCTTTTTCAACTATAGTTAACCCCCCTACCATTGTTTTGTTAAAAACATTACATTGGTAAGGGGGTTATTATTCACATTGTCAACACACACGGAAATTAAGTAATGGTAAGACTATTCCAGACAATTTCTCTCATTGGATGGATACTTTATCCACCGCAACAATAAAGTACGCAGGAAGGGGCATTTCCTGACGAATATGAGACTTTTATTGACGAGTTACGATGTCTTTAAATATTATACATTTTTTGTAACAGTTCTTCCAAACGTTGAATGATACTAGGGTCTTTTTGATAATAACGATATAACCAATGAATCATTTCGTGAGTCTGTTTGTTGAGACAGATGAATTTTGTTTCATCACTCAAGTCTTGATAATGGTTTTCATCAAGGTCAAGATGATGTAAGTTAAAACCTTTCAACAGTGGTTTCTGAGTAATGTAGTCTATTCTGTCTCGATTTTTGCAAAACTGTCTAAACTTTTTCCATTTGGCACTGCTACGGAACTTTGTTTTACTCGATTGTGATTTTGATGTCCTTTTCATCCTTCAATCTCTCCATCAGTTTTTCTAAGGTTTTTCTACTGTTAATCAAACCGCCTTTAATTTTGTTTTCACCGACAAGAATACATCCTATGCTGTCCTTTGCTGAGTTTCCAGAATGTATACGTATACCGTCAAATCCTTTAACACCATATAGTAATGGGAGATTGGTTTGAAATTTGGGAGAATATGTAATCTCAACGAGATAAGAACCAGTTGGTATGGCTGTTTCATTTGGTATCTTCTTCATACGTATCTCATTCAAAAGCATAGATGAGGACAAACCTCGGTCAGTATCTTCCAGAGTATCACAGAAATATACACCATCAATATACATCTTACCGATGGTGTATGTTTCTTTTTTATATATTCTTTTGAGTGTCAGAATCATAACTGTTTTCATTTATTTTTAAGGAGAAATCCTTATAAGTTAATTGTACTTGGTTCGTGCTTGACATATTGAAAATAAGATATGCCACAGTGAGTATACCATCAGCAACAAGTACTGAGGAACTTATTTGTCCTGGGGGTGGCGCGAGTATACCTATCACGGCAAGAGCAATAATGGCACACAACATTATACACCTAATGAAAAACTTGGTATACATTTCAAATTTGTTCATTTTTTGTTTTAAATTGGTTTTCTAACAATTATTCAATAATTATTACAATCATCTATGTTTGTCGTCAATGACACATTTGCAACAACTCCTGAACACAAGTCATTGAATCTTTCATTGAATGCATCATACGAGACCGAATTGACTATAACACCATAGTTGTCTTCAAGTTTTGATAATAAACCGTGGATGTCTGTCATTGCAGTAGATTGGATTTGTAATCTGTTTGAACCATCAGATACCAATCTATCAATCTCAAACAGATACAAGTTATACGTAATTGTCTTATCATATAGATTTTCTTGATGAGTTTGCTGTGTTACAACAAACGCCTTATACTTTATATCTTGTCTCTGATTAATGACATACACATCACCGTTGTCTACCGTATTCATATTTGGTATCTGACTTGCTAAGGTTTGTATTGTTGTAATTAATTGATATAGAGTCATTTTTCAATTATTTGTTTCTACCTCTCTTGCCTCCCAAGAACAGTGGACAAAAGTTGTCACTTGAAATAAGAGTAGGTTTTATTTTATACAGATTGGACTGCTGCAATTCAGGAATGTTGTTACAGTGTTCACGGCAGAAATCTTGTACCTTTTTCATATAGAAATCAGCCTTGTTCTGATAGTATTGTTCAATTTGCAGTACATCCTTTAAAGTTGTTGTGCTAACGTTCGTGTCATATGCTTGATTGATACCAATATTGTTTATCTTGAATGATGTAATCATACATAACTGGGATATTGTTTGATATGCAATTGCATATTGGGATATATCAAGCAGTTGTTTATAAATTATATTTTCTGGTTCAGAAATGGTTTCATTTTCAACCAAACTTACCAATTTGTCATAGAGATTTGTTCCAACCACTTCTTGATATTTGATGGACTGAGCCTCACGAATTGCTGGTTCCAAATATTTGTCACTTAGGTTGTCGCTTATACTTGTAAATTCCCTGACAAAATCATTGTCTACTAAAAGTGTCATTCGAATGAAAATGGTTTAATTGTTATTTCTATATTCAAGTCTTTCATAATGTTAATGATTATGTTTTGTATAGGCTTGATTGTGAATCGGTTGAACAGTTTGAAACTTGATTCATATTCCTCAGAGTTGAAACCATTGTTTTCTGTGGGGATACCGAATAGGTTTGCGTTTGCCCTAAATGAAGTGAACAAGTCTCTCTGTGATTTGGTAGAAAGTGCATTATATCTGTCAGCAAATGAATCAGTATCAATCTTAATGATTTCTGGAGCGTGTTCCTTGTCATTTGAGTAGGAAATTACTGGTGTTGCAGCATTCTCACTTCCACAAAATTTTTGGGAAATATTTTCCTCAATCTGTCTTTTAACCTCATCAGTAGGTATTCCATTGTTGAAACTTAACAAGATATTTGCACTGAATCCATTCATAATGCTGTTCAAATGGAAGTTTGCAATCTGACGTTCACATTCAGCACTAGGTACTGATGCTGCCCACATAGGTGATGGATAGGTAGTGTGTTTTGTCAGTTTGTAGTAATAGATGCTTGATGGTTGGAACTTGTCATTTGGGTCAAATGCAGGAATAGTAATACATTTTGCTCTTCCCCACTTTTTTGTACCAAAGTCATCAGAGTAGTAGAAAACTGTGTTGTTCTTATTGCTCCTGACCTTCTTGAAATCAAGAACAACAATCTGTGCAATACCACCAAACCTATTTCTCAAAATGTTCAATGCAATACCACCATACAAGGCATAGGAAATGGCACAGTCACGTATCATTTCATCAGTTACAAACACATTTGTTTCAACACCATTACCAACAACGTAATCTGCTACTCCTTCTATGATTGAATGCAGTGTAGGAGATGTATTGTACAGTTCAAACAAATACTGAGGATACGCATTCAAGTCACCCCAATTAATAAACTGTCCCCTATTTTCTGTCTCAACAGGTTGAATTATGTTTTGATTATAGGTTTTGTCTATGGCCAACAAGGATACCTTGATTGAATTTTCGTTTACTTTGTTCTTCATTATTTTTTCCGAATTACGTAGGCAAGAGTCTTTGCAACCTCACCATTTTTATTATCTAACAATTTTATTATATATTCTCCTGCTTTGAAATCAGTAGTATCTATTTCTATTTCCACATAGTCTGCATACTGTTTCTTAACGGTAAAGGGAATTTCATTTTTATCAAAATATAACAAAACTGGTACATTTTGACTAAAAATTGGTACAAAAATTGTATTTTTTGTTATTAATTTATCTATAATTACCATTTTTTTAATAAAATATAAAAAAAAATAAAACCGTACATTGTTGTACGGTTTAAACAAGGACAAAAGTCCAAGTTGTAGGAAATACTGATTTGATACTATTGATACTTTGACACGTGCTACTTATGTAACAAGTTCCATATTGGTTTGACGTTATTCTACTGCTTGACGGAAAACTTGCATAATCAACCAAAAAATGGATTTCGTTTACCATTGGACAGTTTTGGAATACGTTTGGTTCATTAAAGTATATTCTGTTAGTATCAAAAACAACTTTTTGTAATGATGACAAGTTACTGAAATTAGTAACGGTTGACCTATTATAAGATTTAATTGTTAATGATGACAAATTTGTCAAACTATTTATGGATTTTACAAACAATGAATCAATATTCATAGTTTCATTGTACTTGTATCCTTCCTCCAAATGTAGATTTAAAGAAGTGATTTCATCGTTATTGCTGAATGCGTTGTCTCTAACTTGATAACAACAAATATCTATATCTCCTGTTAAGTTTGCACCATCAAAACAATTGTCATTAATATAATAGACTCCTTTGTTAAAATTTGTTAAATTTCCTAAATTGGTTGAATTGAATGCATAAGCGTTGAGTGTTATCGGAAAGACAGTTGATGGACAATCAAAGGTAATGTTTGTCAAATTGGTTGATTGGAATGCACCGTTACCTATGGTTGTGATTGGTACTGTACTTGTAATTGTAACAGACTGTAGTTCAGTTGAGTTGTAGAATAAACCATTCGGTATATTGTCTATATCGCCATTTATTTCAACCTTCTGCAAAAGTGAATCACCAAAATTCTGTATTGTCCAACCCCCAACATTGTTCAGTTTCATTTGGAATGGATTGGTTATCTCTTGCATTGCTGCAACTACACTATCGTCAACCATTGTTGTAGGAAACTTGTAAAAATAATACAATACACTCTCATCCAATGATTCTAGATAAACCTCTGCACCTGTTCTAGCCTCACCACTACCATAAACCAATGATTGAAATAACGTTGTATAAAGTGGATTATATAGCCGCATAGTGTTTTATTTTTTTTTAGTATCTGATTATTGCTGTACCGTAATTGCCGATAAGTTGAAAATATAGACCACCAACACCAGCATCAAACATCTTGACACCTGATTCAACCTCTTCTGCAACAATGTCATAAGCATTTCCTGAAACAGAAACATATAAGTCATAACCACTTTCACTCTCAACAGCAAACTTGGCTACTGGTACTTGAAATGGTTGTTCACCATAAACTTGTATACTGTTTATCATATTTTTTTTTTTATAATTAAGTTTTTATTTATTTTAAATAAATATAATTTTGGCTATTTGTGTTCTCAGTATATATTTATTATTGAAAAAGTTAAAATAATTATGAATAGTAAAAAAACAAAAGGTTATTGGTCAAGGGAGAGAGTCGAGGAAGAGAGTAAAAAGTATACCTCAAGAGGTGAGTTTCGCAAATGTTGTCCAAGGGCGTATACTGTTTCTTTGAAAAATGGTTGGTTGGATTCATTTACTTGGTTACAGAGAAAACAAGACCCATACAGAGACAAACTCGATAATGTTTACGTGTATCTTTTTGAACAACAACATAGTGTCTACGTTGGAAGAACAATTCACCCAAATGATAGAAATATATTTCACCATATAAGTGGAACAGTATTCAAGTTTGCTACAGACAACAACATTCCAATTCCACCAATGGTTATTCTTGAAAGTGGTTTACCTCTTGAAGAAGGCTTGAAGAGAGAAGACTACTATGTAAACAAATATCGAGAAGAAGGTTGGAATGTATTAAATAAGGCAAAAACTGGTGTTGGTTGTGGTAGTTTGGGTGGATGTATCAAAAAATGGACAAAATCGAGAGTCGAGGAAGAGAGTAAAAAATATGGTTCTAGAAGTGAGTTTTCCAAAGGTTGCACTGGAGCATATGGTGCTGCACGCAAGAATGGTTGGTTGGATTCATTTACTTGGTTAAAACAACAAATTAAACCAAATGGTTATTGGTCAAGGGAGAGAGTCGAGGAAGAGAGTAAAAAATATGGTTCTAGAAGTGAGTTTGAAGAAGGTTGTATAAGCGCGTATAATGTTAGCCGCAAGAATGGTTGGTTGGATTCATTTACTTGGTTAAAACAACAAATTAAACCAAATGGTTATTGGACTTATGAAAATTGTAAACAAGAAGCATTGAAATATACATCTGTATCTGAGTTCAAGAAACAAACAAGTGCTGCATACAACACTGCTTATCTATGTGGTTATCTACGTGATTTTACTTGGTTATATGGTATCCAAAAACCAAAAGGTTATTGGTCTTATGAAAATTGTAAACAAGAAGCATTGAAATATATAAACAAAAACGAGTTTCACAAAAAATGTGGAAGCGCGTATAATGTTAGCCGCAAGAATGGTTGGTTGGATGATTTCTATCCAAAAACCCATCAAGAATAATCCTCTTAGAATAAGGACAATAGACCGCAGGAAATACCCCTTCCTGACACTTTCTCTATTCAGAGGTAGAAATAATAACCCCCACAAGAATTAAATCCTGTGGGGGAACATTTTTATGTTGTTTATGCTCCAGTGTGGATATTCAAATCAGCAATAGCACCAGCAGTTACCTCTGGCGGATAAGAAGTTGAGTCGTCAGTCAAAGTGATAGTGTATTTGTTACCATCGCCCTTTGCCGTACCTGTCTCACCACCACCAGCAGAAGCATTGACAGGTTCACTTGTGCCTAAAGCCCAATATTTACCGTTTGCGTCTTTGACGATGACTGCAATATCACCAGTAGATAATGCTTTCATTTCAAGTCTCTTTGCAGCATCCATTCTGCTGAACTGGAGAGCAAGTTCAGTGGAAACATAATTAACACCATTGGCTGCATCTACATTCAAGGTGGAGGCCATTGAACTACTGCCCTTTTTAAAACTATATTCATACCACGTTGCAGCAGTGCTAACACCACTTACCGACTCAGTTGTTGAATCGTAGGTATACAAGTCATCAGCAAAAGTAGTAATGTAAACCTTAACGATACCACCAAGACTAGTATCACAAGAACCTCCTATACCTGCTAAATTGACGGGACAATATGCCATAATTTTATATATTGTTTTTTTGTGAAAATTATTATTAAAAAAAGTTGAACCGCCGTAGTGACGGCTCAACCATTAAATATTATTTTGTTACTTTAACCATTACCAACTCATTTGGATAAGCAACTTGAACACCTGCGATGAACTTGATAACAAGTCTGAACTCCTGATTGTCCTTTGAATAGAAGAAGTCAAAGTCGTCAAAAATACCATCACTGTTAACACCGTAGTAGATGTTGCTTAGACGACCAGCGAAGATGTAGTCATAGGTTGAAGTACCATTCAAACCTGGAGTAGAGATAACTCTTACATTGGTTCCTGGTAACATATACTCACCAGCACCCTCTTTTGCGTCGTGATGGAACAAGTTTTTAGCAACCAACTCTTGGATGAACTTGCGGTATACACCATTGCTAACAAGGATAACAGTGTCATCTTTTTCAGCAACTTCCTCTGGAAGCATTTGATATGCTGTCAAGATTGCATCATAAGCAGTTGAACCTGTAGGAAGAGTAGTCGTGTTTGCAGTTGTAGAAGCAGTGGTCATAATGCTAATCAAACCCTCAAACTGATTGGTATCACCAGTTGTGCCTTGATAAATCATCTTCTCAATCTGTCCATCAACACTGTCGATGACATCGTTAATGAATTTTTCCTCAAAAGGCAAATTCTCTTGTCCTGCAACAAGACGAACCTCGTGTGAAACAAAAGTGTTCCGCAAATTCTGGTCACAGAAAGTCTGATTAACCTTCAAATTGGCAGGAGTCAAAATACGTTGTGAAAGTTCAGTCGAACCTGAAGCGGTGAAACTACAACCACCAGCCTGAAGGACAGCATCAGTGCTAACCAAGTTAAGTGTGGTAGAACCCTTGACATCAGTAATCAAGTTAAAAAGTTTTGCAGATTTTGAACCAAGTTTGGTTTTTGCAATTAAACCAGTAGCATTTTGTTCAACATAAGAAGTCAAACCAGTAACTATAGGATTAGACATATTTTTCGTTTATTTTTTAAATAAATTATTTTTTTAATAAAATATATTTTTTTTATTTTGCGTTCACTTTTGTATCATTTTCAAACCTTCAATCAGTGAGTTGTTTGAATGATATGACATTTTCTTGAACTCTTCAACTACTGGAGTCTGAACTGGTTTTTCCAATTGTTTTTTGATTTCATCAAACTCAGCACGTAGAATATCAAATTCCTTTTTGAGTGCTTCAAACTCCTCAACACTAACAGTTTGAACTGGTTCAACAATTTCTTCCTCAAGTTCAACAGATTCAGATTCTTCAGGTTCTTTTTCAATCACTTTAATCTCGGCGATTTTTCCTTCTTTGATAACGAATACCTTATCTTCGAAGGTATAATCACCATCAGCAACAGGATTTCCAGTTTCATCAACAACTTCAATACCTGTTGCAAGTTCACCGTCATAGTATATAACAACTCCTTCATTGGTCTCAATTGATGCAAATTCTTGGAGTAATGACCTAAGTGTGTTTTTTATTTTTTCAAACATTGTTAAATTTTGTTTATTTTGTTTATTATTTTGTACTTTGACAGGGGTAAACCATCCTTCCAATGAAAAACCACGGAAGGTTCCATTTTTTATTTCTTTCCAGAGGTCTTCATTTTCAATGTGATACGTCGCAAACAGACTACCGTCACTGATATTCTCAAATCCCTTTGGACTGATACCTTTTGCATCATCCTTGATGAAAATCTCTAACAACGTCACTCCACCAATCAATTCTCCATTATGCATCAGTGAAATGTTCTTGTAGGTTTCATCCTTCAACATTTTGGCTAACATTTGTTTGATTGTCTCTTTGGAATATGTGATGTAGTATTCACCCATTTGTTCATCGTATCTGTAAATGGGAAAATCTGCCCTCATTATGACTCCAAGCACGTTACGCTGTTCCTCATCAGCAAATTGGAACATAACTTGTTCCTTTTTCCCAAATGCTTGGAAGTACGATTCAACAGCAGGTTCATCCACGATACTTAGACACATCAGACCTTCTGATTCATCATTTATTTTTAATTCGTATATTGGAAGTTTAACCATTTTTTAACATTTTTTAATAAAATATAATTTTTGTTAAAAACGTTCATTTTCACACATTATTTAAATCATAAAGAAAAATGAGGCGGTAGTATGAACTATCGTCTCATTTGTTGTATTAGAAAGTAGTACTCTGTTCCTTGACTTGAACTCTCTGACCCATTTCTGAAATGTCACTTTCAACAACATATACACGAGTATCTTGTTGAGAGTAGTTGATTTGTGACATATTGTTCAAATCTCTTGTCTGGTCAAGCAATGGTGTAACATTTGCACTTGATAGTCCAATTTGTGGTGTCACGTTGCTTGAATCAGTTGAGACTGAACCAATTTCAGTTTGTGAAATCTGTTGAGTCGTTGCTATACCAGCAGCCAATTGTGCTGCGGCCAATGGTGCTTTTACCCAATAGGATGAGATTGATGAGTCACTCATTATCTGCATAACGCTTGACAAGGTATTAATCCAAGTTTGAGCATATTGTAACGCTTTAACCCTCTTGAATTGTTTTTGTGCTTCTTCCTCACTGATTTCTCCTGCTTCGAGTTCTTTTTCAATGTTGGCTTGCATCATACTTGCAACACTCTGAAAAATACTACCGACAGCATTTGATGCATCACCTATTGACTTTATTCTTTCTTTTTCAAGTTTGACAGTTGCTTGATTGTAGTTTTTCTGTGCTTCAAGTTGTCTTGCATAATAATCTGATTCGGTTTCTCCCTTCTCTTTATGAAGATTGTCAAGTTCGATTTGTGCAAGTTTGACATCATTTTTCAAATCGGCAAAAATTGTTGATTGCCAAACATTGGAAGAAAAAGTTTCTGATAAATGTTTGTTTGCTTGGTCTAATTTTAACAAATCGGTTTCTGTTTGCAAGATTTGGTTATCACTTTGTTTTAATCCGTCTGTCCATTGTTTCAATCTTAATTGAAAATCTGTGAGGTCTTCACCTTCTAGTTTGAGACCCACAAGGTCAAGGAACTGCATAAATTTAGTATATTCCTCAGTTACTTTTCCTGTTTCATCATCAATGAACTTTAAGTTTTGAACGTACTCGGCAAATGATTGGGTTTGTGGGTCAAAATGTAAATTATCCCAATCTGGCATCATACCATCCAAAAGTGGTTGAACCGCGTCATTTACACCTTCTATTAAGGTTACATATTTTTGGTTCTGTAACCTTGCTTTTTCCAATGATGATTCAGTTATTTCGGTTTGAGTGTCATAGTATTTTTCTATGTCGCTTATTTCTTTAGCAGTTAGTTTTTTTTGTGATTTTTGATAAATGTCAAAAGCATCATTATATTGCTTTTGAGTTAGTTCTAAGTATTTGTCAACCATTTTTTGACGCATACTAACAATTTCATCATCACTATCGTTTATACTCTTTCTTATAGTTGTCAGAATGTTCTGTATGTCTCCTTGGACATCAAATTTCAATTTACCAACCACTATTTCTTGTTGAGCATACTGTTTGCTGTTTTCACCATATAGTTTAGCATAATCGGATAGGAGTTTTTCCGCATTTTGAATTTCAAGTTCCTTATATGCGGTGTAATGTTCTATTTCCGCTTGAATAAACTCGTCATAAGCCTTTATTCGAGCATTTTTCTTTTGCTGTTCGTAGTTTGCAATGGTGTCATTTATGGTTTTTGCCTCTTCACCAGTAGCATTTTTGAGTTTTTCCTTTAACTGTTGGAGTTCATTGTCCATATTTGCCAACGTTAAATCCAACTGTTTTCTCAATGTATCTTTTTTGGTTTCAAGCCATTTTTTATCACTTTTCAACAACAGTTCATAAACACCTTGACTTGCTTTTACCTCACTTGTCAAGTTTTCAGTGAAAAGTTTTTTATAGAGTTCTTGTGCCTCTTTCCTCTCCTTGTTGTTTGCAACCAAAACCCTTGTCTGTTCTGCTTCTGCCTTCGTTACTTTAGCAATGGCTTCTGCAAGTTTGTCATTCATTTCGGCATCGTTGTCACTTGTCTTGCTTTGTTCCTCCAATAATGCCAATTCCTCTTTAGCAATTTGGGTGTTGTTTTTTGCAATCTGTATTCTGGCTTCTTGTGCCTTGTTCAATGCATCTATACGATTGTTCAATGTGTTTGCAGTATTTGTATACTGTTCCATATACTCCATTTCTTGTTTCTCAAGTTTGGCGTTTTCTTGAACAATCTGACGCTTATCATCAGTTAATTTGTTGTTGAGTTGGAGTATCTTGTTTTCTGCTTCTAGTGCTTCCTTGTATTTTTGTGTAACACCTGTAGCATCACCAACCTTTTCTGCAACTAAAGACATAGGATTGATAATAACTTTACCCCAATCAGGCAATGCATCATACCATTCAGCAATACTAACAGCAAATGACATCATTTTATCAGCACAATCAAGCAAAAAACCAGCAGTTGCTTGTAGGGCTTGGTCTATCAAGTCCAAAATTGCTTTAAATGGAACCAATATTTTTTGTAGTTTCCTTGTATTGGTTTCACTTGATGTAATGCCATTGCTCAATAGTTTGAGAGCACCAACAATAACCATAATGACAATACCAATAGGTCCTAGTGCAGCCCATAATCCCTTAAATGCTGCCGTTATACCTTGAACACCACCTATTGCACCAGCCATTTTTCCGCCAAGACCACCAACAGCAGACCCAGCATCTTTAAGTGCATCTTGCCAAGCAGAGGCATAGTTTCCTACATTTCTTTGATAATTGCCAACTGATGCATCCAGATTTTTGAGTTTGTCATTGACTTCCTTCATCTGTCCACCTATGCGGTTACGTTCAGCCTCATCTGATGTCGCTTTCCATTGTTTTTTTAAATTGGTCAATGTTTGTACCAAATGGTTATACGAACCTTCAGCACCATCTATTTCTCGTTTACCAGCGTTCAATGCATCATTCAATTTGGACTGCATATCACTTATGACCTTCACTGTGTCCTTGTATTCTTGTGAATCCTTGTCTAGTTCCAACAAGGATGCCCTCAAGTCATCTATGTTTTTTTTGTATTCTTTTAATGACACGTTCAGTATAGTTTGTTCTGCCATTTTGTAATAATTTTTATATAAAATATAAAAAAAAATAAAGCCGTCATATTGACGGCCTTAATCAAAATAGTTTGTTATTTTTTGTACTTTTATGAATTTACATTTGGTCGGTTTGTTTTGTCCTACCTCAAAATCGTTGATTTCATCAAGTACCCATATGTTTTTTCCAATCTGGTAAAACCTATTGAACAAGACATTAATGTTATTATCATCAAGGAACACATAACAAGTTAACGTATTACCATCATATTGGTCTTCGAACCATTTCTTCCAATACACATCATATATGTTGTTTTGACCAACCTCATTCGTGAACTTATATTTCGGTGCCGCATAATCCCAAGTATAGTCTACGGTGTTATGTACAAATTTTGGAATCTGATTGAGTCTATATCCCATTCTCTCTCCTCCTATGGTTGGAGAATAATATGTAAGCATATAGCAGTAATTACCGTTGAGAGTTTTTTGAACTTCCTTGTCATCACTTAACAGCCAATCATTGTTTACTGTTTGAAAACCATCAAAGAAACACAATGTCATTTTCACGTCTGCATTGCCGTTATCCTTGTCAAAACAACATATTTTAGGCGACAGAGGGTCAAATGCAGTATACAGTTTATTTTTGGTCAGATAACCATATTGTTTATGTTCAACTTCTGTATCTCCAGAATAGGAATACGTTGTATATGTATCTCCCAATGCCAAAGGTGGATAAGGTGTTGTCGTATTTGGAATATTCAACCGATTGAAATAGATTGAACTCAGAGCATATGGTATGGTTGTTTCAAAACAACTGTCATCGAACAATTCCTCAACCTCGTTATTGTAGTTTGTCTTGGTGTTGAACTTGTATGCTCCGTATTCCGTTGTACTACTCTTTTTTGAATAGAGATATTGTGCATAGGTTTCGGGAGTAGGATTTTGAAACAGAAACCATTTGTTTTCACACAACGCTGGATTAATGACATAATCTTGTGACATATCCACCTTATCAGACCAATCAACAACCTTGTTTTGATAGAAATGATTATGTTGAACAATTTTTATTTTTTTAACAAAATCATCGGTTACATATCTCAAACCAAACATTTTGGTAAAATCTGTCAAAAATTTATACGGGGATGGGGTATTGGATAACAATAGTTGTTTTGTCACATTCGTTGATTTGGTTCCATCAGCATCACCTTCGTATATACCAGATGTAAAATCAGTAGAAAAATTGTTTGCAAGTTTCATTCTAGAATTAGGTACTCTAGTTTTCCATTGTTGATTCTCCGTTATTAAAGTGATGGCATTTGCTGTTTGTTGAGAAAACAAACCAGTTTTGATTTGAATTGTATATTTTTTTGAATTACATCTAAAATCCATTTCTAATGGTTCAACAGCAGAAAAATAAGTACCATCCTCATCCAATAACACTTCAAATGGAGAACCTACAAATGTTGTATATGTTCCTAAGTTTGAAAAATCACCAGGTTCTTCAACCGTTGAATACAAAAACATTTTATGTATCTCAGCAATATTGTTTTCATCAAACAATGTTATATCAATACCTAATACTCCTGGACTTTGTGGTGTGCCCAACAGTGCTGTCGTATAATTATTCTTATACTCATCATCTACCCTCAATACGGGAGTAAAATGTAATCTCAATTGTGGTTGTGGTACATTTGTCAAATCAATGACATTTGAGTTGTTATATGTAAAATAAGTTGAATTCCACGTATTTAATGTTGTACCTCCTGAACCAATCACTATTGGATTATAGGTTAATGCATATTTAACAGTATAGTTATCATTGTCATCAAAGGCAATTCTATCAAAAATAACCCAACTATCTTTATAATATTTGCTGTTCTTGAATTCCTCATCCCATTCAACTTCATAACCACCATTATTGTCTGGGTCACTTATTGCATCTAGAATTTTGCTGACTTTCATTCCTGTACGTTGTCTATTTGCTCTCAGTTCCTTCATTTCAAACTCAGACATTTCTCGTGGCATTTCAACCAAATAAAAACCATCCTTAACCGTTCCACCAGTTGTATTGAATATCGTATCATAACCAGTAGGCCAATAGTTTGAATATCTTGATACAATACACTTATTGCTGTCAAAGTCATCATAGAGACCCGAATAAGTAGGAATTGCCGTTATATTCCCATAGGTTGTTTCACTGTAAGTAGAGTCATTCAATACATCCCAAGAGTTTTTAATCCATTCCGAATTGAATATGACAAGTGTTTCACTATCCTCCTCCTCTTTGGTATAAGTGGAAAAGTTGCCTCTCTGTAGTTTGTAGTATAGACTTGCCAATGTTTTTTCATTTCCTTCATCATCATACATCAGACCATAGAAAAAGTTTCCAACATCACCATAGAAGGTTAAACTGTAGTTTGTAATATCCTGTTTGTGTTGTATTGAATTAAGAACAACATATCCCTTGTGGACAATGGTATCATCCACGGTCAACAGTGCGTCAAGTTTGTTCTTATACTTGTTTGTATTGGAATCAAATAAAAAAGTGTTGTTGAACAAGGTATTGTTGTTTGCTGTTGATGGAACAGTAAAAGTTGTCGAATAACTGTTCTTTATTGCTTCAGGTTGAGATAAATCTTGTGAAGTATAGTTTAAACTTATTTTGGTATTATCGTTCAAATCAACAATTTGTCCATTTATGTAAAGTTTAATCATAGTAAAAAACCATTTTATAAAAATATAGTTTTTATTTAATTTGTACTAAACAAAAAAATACAGCCATATCCTCACGACATTGCTGTACCAAACTAATATGAAATTTTATTCTGTTTTTCTTTATATAAATAGTTTCTTTTTTGAAAAATTCAAAATTCATAGGTTACTCCCACTCCTGCGTAAATATCGCATTTCCTGTTGATTATTCCATAACCAATACCAATTTGTGGTCTAAACTTGAAACGTGTCAGGAAGGACTGTTTCCTGTTGTCTTGTGGTCTTTCCACATATTCAATAACACTGTTGGTTGAATAGATTGTATCGTGTTTGATATGAATTGTATTGGAGTGCCAACACTTGAAACTATACCAAATCGGTTCTTCCCTTGAATACAAGGTTATTTGATAGCCATTGGTATCAGTCTCTTGGGCGTAGATGTATTCCTTTGGTTGTATTGTATCAAATGGTGTTGGAATGTTATCTGTTTTTTTCTCTAACCAAACCGTATCCCATTCGGTTTTTATTGTTTCCTTGATTATGATTTCGGGTTCTTGTGTTTGTTCACTTGGAATGATGTATTTGCCAATGACAATGTAGCCAACCAACAACCCTATAACCAACCATAGTAGTTTATTCATAGTAGTTTTTTTTATTGTTCTATTATTTTTGTTTTATATTATAAATAGTAATACACAAAAAATTAAAAAAGTAAGTTTACTAATTCATTTGGAATACGCATTACTGAATATCCATATTTTTGTAGTGTTTTATCTCTTTTTTTATCTTTGATTTGTTGTTTTGACATTTTGTGATAACCGCCATCAACTTCAATAACCAATTTTAGTTTTGGTATATAAAAATCTAATATCATTGGTATATTATCTAATATAATAGGTTTTTGTGTTTCAAATTCTATGTTTTTTTGAATTAATATAGATTCAGTTTTTATTTCTTCTTGTGTTTTGTGTTTTCGGTTATCATTAGCATATTTTTCTAAGTATTTTTGCGATGGACTAATGAATATTTTTTTACCTTCTTCTTTGATATATTCTCTTCTTAGTTGTTTAACTATTTTACTTTTTTCTTTATATTCTTCTCTTATTTTTTTCTTTTCTGCCTTTGATTTACCTTTTCCAATTTTTACATACTCTGCAAGTAGTCCAACAAGATTTATATTATGGCTTAAATTTGTTTGAATATACATAATTTTTTTTTGTATTGGTTACATTACAAATATATATTTTATTTTTTGTGAAAAAAAATATTTTATTTATTTTTTTTTTTCTTTTATTATAAATATTATATTATTTTAAAATATATTATTTTTTTTTATTATTATATATTTATTATTATTAATATTATAATAATATATTTTTTTTATACTTATTATAAAAACCAATACAATATAGAGTAAGAAATAAAAAAATTACGCACTACTCTTTATAAAAAAAATATTTTATTTTTTTGAATTTTATTTCTTTT
>RHMF01000523.1_pt1 | contig 16475 bp, 13 predicted proteins | sample 5365151 | NCBI WGS metagenome assembly RHMF01 (sample SAMN10266501, study PRJNA497801) | feces metagenome | isolation source: feces | host: Bos taurus | place: China: Prairie of Fairy Mountain | collected 2017-08-14 | reverse complement strand
CCGCATTTACAAATGCATAAAGACACAAGAAGATAATCAAACAGTATCTTTTCATAGTCTTCTATTAAGGAAGGTCCTCTACAGGAAGCCAATAATACTTCAAGCCATTGAATGTCCTTGTATATTTATATGGCTGTGCCTTAAGGCGCTGAAGCATGCTGAATTTCCTCTTGAAGTCACTCACGATCGAAGCATACTGCTGATGTGATACGGCCTGATGAGAAGCTATTTCTGCAATACTGTAGCCCTTCAATGCGCTGGCAGCCTCATTAAGACCTGCAACCATATTCATGATCTCCTTATATCCGAGACGATTCATTTCATCATCGGTGATATCAGGAACCATTGACTGGATCAAAGCCTTCATTGCCCTTACATAAGGCTCGCGGTCATTTGTCTGCACGACAGCAGCATCGTTAACCGGAGCGAGACGCTCGATAAGCGAGTTGAGCTCATCCGAAGAAATGAAGACTACAGGCTTGAAGAACTGACGACCTGACTTGTGGGTCTTATGTACATAACCCTTGAACGCAAGGAGGGAATTACTTTCCTTAATCTTCTCATATCGGTCACCAAGCCTATGCTTGAGCCAAGCCTCGTCAATGTCGATTCCTGTATTGACAGAAGTACTGTTGGCCTTGAATCCACCGGCATTCAAAGATGTCCAGATATCAACCTGATGGCTCACCGACTCAGAGCAGTGCATGATCGCCTGCTGCATCAATGCAGACAGCTTGTTCACTTCTACCTGCTGACCAAGCTCAGGGAAACTATGAGTTCCCACATAAAGAGTACTCTTTGCATCATTGAGGAGTTCATATCCTTCTTTCGTATCCCTAATCTGTACTTTGATACCCTTGTTAAGAGTTGTATATTTCTTTTCCAGGCTCTTTCTCATAAGGTCAACGATCTGGCTGTTGAACAGCTCATATGCATCTTCCGAATTTCGTCTTACCTGGAATCCCATGATGCAGACATTCTTCTGGACAAGCTTATCTACAATTGAAGCGCTGGAAATCTTGGTGTCTGCGCGGTCATTTCCACAATCGCCGACCACGAGAAGGATATTACTCTGCTTAGGCTTGAATCCCAGTCTGTCCAAAGCTGTGTCGATTCCTGTATACATTGCCTCTTCGATGGTCCTGTCGGACTTATGGCTCTTGATTCCATAATTTCCACCCTTGTCGAGGAACTGCTCCAATGATGGGTTGTCAGGACGCGTAAGCGGACACACTTCAGTTATGAACTCTCCATCAGAATAGTCTCTGTATATTACAGCTCCTACCTTAACATTATACTTCTTTCCAAAGAACTTACGTCCTTCCGCAATCGCCTCTTTTACAGCAGGATAGAACGGAGCCATAGAAGTAGTTCCATCGATCACGATTCCGATGTTGATATTGCTCAGTTCCTTGAGTTCTGCCTCTGAAAAGCCGAGATCACTCTTCTCATCTACCTGTCCGTTGTTTACCACGACTGCATCGCCACCGGCTGATGAAAAGGTTGAGCAGTTGTACAGGTCATCTGTACCATTATCAAGAAGAGGGAATCGGAGATTGTCCGGATTCATTCTGTAAAGATGCTTGTCATACTTGGCTGACTGTCTGCGGCTGAATTCGATTCTTGTTACACAATCAGCGAGGTCTGCCTCCTTATAGATGGAAGCCTGCACTTTCTCATCAGCAAAATATTCCACGTCCTTGATATCCCATGTAGGCTCGATGCAAGAACGCTGGTTCCATGCAACGAATGACTGGTCATCCACCCATCCGTAAAGGACCTGATCCGATCTTCCATCAAGGCTGTGAGTCACTGAAAGAAGAGCCAGGTTGCCTTCGCGCTTCATGACGAAGTAGAATCTCATATCAGTAGCAAGCTTTTCAAACTTGCTCTTATTTTTCGGGTTACGATAAAGGTTTCCGAGGTTTGAATCCGCCTCCTGGTCAAGGTTTACACAAAGGAGGGCCTTATAATAAATACCAGCCTCATCGGTTGGACATGTATGCCATAAAAGAAGGTTCTTCATAGACACCCAACCCTTGCATTCCGCATACTGAGAGATCATCGGATATGCAATATCCGCCTGCGGCTCGGAATAAACCAAAGCATAACCGTTCTTAATCTGAGCGATACGGACTCTTTCATTCATGCTCAGCGACTTGTACTTTGATGCTCCATCTGGTGCGGCATATGTCGTATTGTCATCCCTGTCACTGTACACAATCCAGAAACGCCTGTCCCTCGGCTCCTTTCTCTGTCCGAAATCCGACGTTTTCATGAATGCTTTCAGATCTGAATCCTTAAGCACTGAAGACGACAACAGCAGATCAGGATAGAACACCTGGCACTTGTCAGGCAATGAAGGGGCAGCATAGGCTGCCACTACACTATAAAAAATCAATGTCAAAAGTAAAGATAACTTCTTCATAATTATATGATACTTTTATTATTCTAATATTGCTGAAGCATGAATCCCATGTTCCTGCACAGATTCTTCGTACCGAACGGATGTTTTCCGTCAATTCTCAATCCATCACCTGAAGCATGCCAGATCTGGGTTTCCACATAGCCCATGTATCGGTCCAGCTCGAGATTGAAATATAACGTAGCAATCAGCTCCTCATTATAGTTGAACTGCCAGAAATCAGGATTGACATACCAGCAGAAGAGGGCTGAAGTATATGTCGGATTTCCACTCTCATCAATGAAATCGTGGGTATTCACGAGATTAAGAATATTTTCATAGTCGATGTCGGGGAATATCTCATGTGACGGCTTAAGACGCAGTTCACTGATGATATTCTTGAAATCATCCCTGTTGTCTCCAGGCAGATTGACCTTGACGATCATCGGAGCGTCATAATTGGGCAGATAGAAGATCACTGCATAATCCTCATAGCTCAATGCCGTCTCATATACCTGTTCCAACCTATCGCAAAGATCTGCGACCGGAGTAGTCCTGTCATGGGCAATATAATAGAACTCAAACGATTGCGTCTGAGCTACCGCAGACAAGGAGAGCATAAGCGCTATCGCCAAATAGATCAGTCTTCTCATAATGCCGGATAATTAACAGCTATCGATAATTTCAGCAGCCTGTTCTGTCCATCATATGAGAGGCTGCGCACGTCTACAGACTCCCACTGGTCATTAGCCACTTTCATGCAGACCTCACCCAAGGTTCTGATAGCCCTTGGCTCGCGGTCCGGATCAAGATTAACGACCTGGAGCTGCAACGATGGTGAAACGCTCGCTGACATCCACTCTGGAGCATCAGACCACGACTTGGTCACATTGAACAGATTCTCCAGCTCAGCCTCCTGAATCTTCCTGAACATATGAAGCTTTGCAAATCCCTCTACGGCAACCACATCCGAAGCCTCTGATGTTCTGTAATTCTGCACCCTTACGTAATATTTCTTCGAATCAGTACCTGGAATGCCCGAGAAACGTCCATCAAGATTGTCCGCAACCTTTACCGAACATGCCTCATCACTGTAAAGTACATAAACAATCGCATCGCCAGACTCTACGGATGCACTGACACTGAACTCATAGATGCCACCCTTTCCTGCCGGGGCATTGATTCCTTCAATGACCGGAACTGTCGAAAGCACCTCTTCATATTCCTCTACCACAACTTCCGGCTCAACATTCTTCCCAGCTCCCATAACAGCTCTGCCAAGGAAAAAACCACAAGCTCCGCATACAACGAAGACTAAAACAAGTAATGCTATCTGATTATTTTTCATTGTAACTACATTTTTAATTTAATCCCAGCAGATATCCATAATGAACTGCGGTTGAAGGATATTCCGCTTATCAGTGAATTCACCGCAATGTGCTGTCCTCCAGACGGATCGTATACGACCGGAGAACTCTTCATATAACCGTTGGTACCGGATTGATATGCAGTAAGTCCGTATTCATATCCGACACGGGCCATTACATACAGTCTCTTCTTATGTACATTCACATCGAGACCAAGGTTGGCCATCGCAGCGATATCAAAGTCATTCTTTGCATATGTGTTAGCTTCAATGAAGCTTGTGCCTCTACCGGCAAAAGAAGCCAAAGTCACAGATGTTGCAGACTTGCCATCCACAGAAGCAGTTGCATCAAGCGTATAAGGAGTAGTTGCAACTGCCGACAAGCAGTAATAGCCCTTTACACCAAAGTTCCAGCTCACCACCACATACGGATGGACATTATGCTCCAATTCGAAGTATACAGGGACAAAAGCATCCACGTAACGTACGCCCTCACTTGCCCCTGCTATACTATACTTAACATTTCCAGCATCATAAAGACCATTTTCCTGTGGCTTAAGATACTTATATGTGTAAGTCTTAGGAGATGCCGGAGCATACCTGAGATTCAGATTGCTCATTGATATTCCGGCTCCGAAATTGAAGCTCATTTTTGAAGCCTGTCCTACACGGAAAGCGAATCCGATGTCTGCGCCAAGCTCCATAGCATTGGATTTGTCCGACATATCTGCACCCAGACCCTTTACAGAATATGCAAACGGCGCAAAGCCGTAACGAAGTCTCATACGCGTATTTCTCGGAGTGAACCGGAATGAAACCACATCGTAATTATAGCCTTCATACTGTGTCTCAGTATGCACCTCTACATCCGGATCATCCACAGCAGCCTCACCCTGCGCGATTATCGCCTGTCCGAATTCATTATATTCGAGCGGTCTTCCATTCACAGTCAATGACTCAAGGAATCTTGAACCACGTGCTTCGTGATCAACCGATTTATCTACGATAAGGAACCTTCCTTTCGGGAATTCATCAGATGCGGAAAGGCTTCCCGAAATGGAACGTATGTAGCAGCGTCCGGCATCAGGATCATATCGCAGATTCATGGTCACATCAAAGTCCGTATCATAGTACTCATTGACAGAGAAAACATAACCGCCCTGATCAATATATGATATGCTTTTACGGAAAGTGACTGGAACATACCAGCTGCCGTTGTCGAATGTCATCTCTCCTTTACGGACATCCTTGATTGTCACTGACGTATTCTGAGACTGCCCTCTCATCAATCTGATATATTCTGACACAGGAATATTCTCAAGATACGAAGGCATACCCATCATGTCACAGAAGACCGTGGATGTCTCGTCACTTTCAAACAAAGTTTCGAAATAGTATTCCGCCTCATCATCATAAAGGCTGGAAAAACGCTCATACTCTTCTACAGCCGTAAGGATACATGAATTGATCTGTCTCCTTTCACGATTGGTCAGAGTCTGAGCTTCCGCTGACAAAGATATCAGAAGCAGAAATACTGATGTTGATAAAAACAGATGTCTCATAATCCTATATAAAAAGGTTCAAAAGGAAGCCTATTGCAAGACCGGCTACAGCCGTAACAATCCACACCCACGGACTTATTGGTGAAGATTTCTTATTCTGTTCCTGGACACCGAATACATTCTCTTGTGGAGCTGCTGGCATCGGAGCCACCGGAACATCCATTCCCTGCCTTACCGTCTGATTCAACATCGGCGACGCCTGAGGAGCAGGCTGAGGTGCCTGAGCCTGCTGGACAGGAGCAGCCGGCTGAGACTCCTGTGACGGCTGGACAGCCGGTGAACCTATAGGATCAAACTCCTCTGCAGCCTTCCAGGTAGGCCTTGGAGATTCGCCATTGAGGACCTTGGCAGCAAAATCAGCCAATTGCTGTGCTGTCGGACGATCCCATGGCTGTTTCGCCATACAAGACTGACACACCATATTGAGCGTAGGAGAGAATTCCTCAGGAAGTTCAGGCATATCTGCGCCCTGTTTCTGAAGGCTGCCGCCCATTCCGCAGAACGGAAGCTCATTGACAGCGAGCTCGAAGATAGAAACTCCCAAAGACCATATATCGCTGGCCTTGACAGCCTGATACTGCTTGCTGAAACGCTCTGGACCCATATATGAAATCGCACCGGCAGAATTGAGAGATTTCGCACTCTTGCGCAATGTTGCACGAAGCTGCTTGCTGATGCCAAAGTCAGTAATTACGAAATCACCATTCTTAAGAATCAGAATGTTGTCCGGCTTTATATCCTGATGAATGATCGGAGGCTGCTTTGAATGCAGATAAGCAAGACCTGAAGCGACATCTCTGATGAAGATCCAGAGGTCTTCTTCACTCATATCGCCAGCATACTTGGTCACTGATCCGTCCGGGCAGAAAGGCATGACCAGGAAAGGCCTGTTATCTTCCGGATTGACTCCAAGGTAATTTGCGTGAAGGAGATTGGTATGATTCAATTCGAAGGAGATCTGAAATTCCTTCTTGAATTCCTCAAGTCCCTTCTCGTCCATCGAGACATATACCTTGATCGCTATTTCAAGATCAGTAGCCCTGTCAGTCGCTACCCAAACCTCACCAAAGGTTCCGCTGCCTATGAAGCGTTTAAGCTCATATCTGTTATCCAGTAAGTATCCTTCAGAGTATTGCATATTATTGTACTGTTGATTCTGTGTTTGACATTATGGTAATTGTAGAGTCAGCACTCTCGGGCACCACGTCTGACGAATCTTCACGATGCTGAATCAGCGAATCCAGCCTGCTGACATTGAAATGTATGTTTTTCTGTCCATCTATTGTGACGATATCGAAATATAGCGCAGCAGCAGCTATAGCGGCCAGTATCAGCACTATTATAGCGGACATAAGTATCTTCTTTCCTTTTGATCCGGACTTTTCAGGCTTAGCCTTTACCTCCTGGGTCTTGTCCAGATCTCCCGTCTCTGCCTCTTTCTCCTCAACAGCCTTCCTGGCCTGCTTCTTCCTTGACGAAGAATCCAATGGAGAAACGGTACTTGCAAGGTTGTGTTCCTTGATGCTCATGCATTCAAACAAAGCTATGGTCACATTATCATAAGCTCCTTCTTCAAATGCCGCATTGAAAAGCGCATCCTTGTAATCAGCCAGTCCCGGACGCTCCTGCATCATGACATCAAGAATCTGTTCATCCCTGACCAGACCGCACAGACCATCTGTACAAAGAATGATGTAGTCTCCTGCCGACAGACGTCTGCATACATAATCCGGCTGGGCCTTGACAGGAGAGTCTCCAAGACTACGGGTAATGATATTGCTGTTAGGATGATCAAACGCGAGCTCTGGATCAAGTTTTCCTGAATCAACAAGTTCCTGAACATACGAATGATCGTTGCTCAATCTGCTCAGACCGGATTGTCTGTTGAACAGATAAGCACGGGAATCGCCACACCAAGCGACATGAACGACTCCATCTACAATCCAAGCAACGACAATGGTTGTTCCCATGCCGGCTGTGGAAGGATCTTCCTTTACCTTCTTTTTGATGGCCGCATCGGCCTCAACGATGATTTTCTTCAGAAAAGATTCGACATGATTGCTACAATCGGCTATCTTCGAGAAATCAGAGACTTTCGAAAAAGCTTTCTTCACATAAGTCACGGCGATATCTGATGCAACTTCTCCGGCATTCATTCCGCCCATTCCGTCAGCAACGACCATCACACATCCATTCTCACCCAGTGAGTGAACCTCATCAGCATAGCCGGGAACGAACCACTTGTCTGGATTGGTCAGATCCGGATTCACTATGAAGTTATCCTCATTATTGCTGCGAACCAGACCGACATTGGTCGCAACCGTCATTTTGAAGGTAATATCAGACATAATTTTTGTTTAGTTATTAAATTCAGTATGGTGGCAGTCCGAAACTGCCACCATACATTATGGATTATCAAAGAGTTAAGACTAAAGATTAGTCAAGCTCCTGACCAAAGTCATAATATCCGCCAGTCTCATTGTAAATGGTTGTACCACCTTCGTACTCACGGATAGTCTTGTTGATCTTGTTGAAAAGGATGTTGTAGTCCTTCTGAGCAGACATGAAGCTCTGCTTTCCAGAAACAAGGTAACGCTGGATAAGAACGACATTCTCACGGAGATCGCGAACTTCGTCGATAGTATCACACTCCTTGTACTGAGCATTTGCCTGACGGAGGAACTCGGTGAGGATCTCTGCCTGGTTCATCTTTGTAGCCTTCTTGAACTGCTTGAAAGCTGCATCTGTGTGAATCTGATCAAGAGAGATGATCACATCCTTACGTCCAAAACCCTGTGCTGCACATGGAATAATGCACATTACAGTCACGAGAATACATAAAAACTTCTTCATAATAGTGTAATTTTAAGTTAATGATTATTAATTAGTTAGAATTTCTTTAATTTTGGAGTAGACTTCTTGTTCTTATCAAGGACAACAGTTTCCTCTTCTTCTGAATAAATCTTGATGCTCTTCTTTGCCTTGTCTGTTTCAGCCTTGATCTGCTGCTCAAGATTCTCAATCTGAGACTGAGCCTCAGAAACATCCTTTCCAGCCTGAGCAGCTACCTCTGCAGCAGCCTCAAGCTCATTACGGAGATCCTCAGCATTCTGAATCAGCGCCTCACGCTCAGCCTGAGCTGCCTTAAGGTTCTCGATAAGAGCCTCACGCTCCTCAGCTGACTTGTTCTGGCTGTACTCGAGTTCCTCTGTAAGGTCATCAATCATTCTCTCATTCTTCACGAGCTCATTAGTAACCGCATTGATCTGCTTCTCCTTATCCTTAAGGTCATCGTGGAGGAAGTATGTCCATGTAAGAAGGCCACCTACAGCAAGAACAAGCACAACACCCATGATCCAGAGAGCACGCTTGTATGGACGGAGAGCCTGCTGACGGAAGAGGCTGAGACGCTCAGTCATACCGATGCTGCTTACAAGGCTCTGCTTGCCCTGAGGAATGATGAATCCCATGAGAGGGCCCTTTGAAGAAAGACGGATCTCGTCTCCGGAATTGAGAATCTGCTCACCCTGGATTGCGATGCCGTTAACGATTGTAGAGTTGGTCTGAGAAAGTGGGATGATCTTCCAGTTCTCACCTTCCTTGACGATGGCAGCATGACGACGGCTCACTGTTTCAAAAGCCTCATCAAAACGTACCTGACATGCTGAATCACGTCCAAGCTCCACCTGATCTACGATGATCTTCTGTGATTCACCTGCGTGGTGGTACAAAGACTCTGTCTTATGCTCCAGAATATAATACTGACGGCCTGAAGCATTGAAGACAGCTGCCATTCCGGCACCGACTGAACCAGCTACGGTTCTTTTGTAGTTTGCCTCCATAATAATTGTGTTTTAGATTAAATTATAAAAGTTTTAGTGATTATATGTCAAATTTAAGCTTTACGTCTCCGATCGTGATGATGTCACCCTTGCAAAGAAGCTTGCCTGTATTGCTGATCGGATCTGAATTCACATATGTACCGTTTGTAGAATCTCTCCATACAGCATTTTCGGGATCCCATTGTCCATCACGTATCTGCCAGTACGAAGAGCCTATATTCTCGATCGTGCAATGCTTCCTTGAGATATATGACTCCGAAAAGTCATCGATGATTATCGAGTTCATCATATCTCTCCCGACAGTCAGGACCCTTCTTCCACGCGCATTGACTATCTCATCCAGATTGTAGACCTTTCCGAATTCCTTGCCTTGAGTCACCTTCAACGAACGGGAACCGGACGAATGATCACGCGTCTGCTCAGGAGCAACCGAAGGGAAAGACCTCACCGGAGTCTTATCTCCAGGTATCAGACTCATAACCTCTTTTGCGGAATGAATCCTATCCTTAAGATCCGGCACAAGACATCTGGCAATCAATGTATCCCAATCTCTGCCTGACGGATGTGACAGCAATTTCATCCTGTCCCACTCTCCAGCCTTGCCACGTTTCTGATAATGAACCAGATCATTCTGATCTTCAAGCTTACCGAAAGGCAATTCTCCGGTAATGAGCTGATACATCATGACACCAAAAGAATACAGGTCGGTCGTAGGAAGCACAGTACTGTTGCCTCTGGCACGATTGACCTGCTCAGGCGGCATATAGGCATATGTCCCGAATATCTGAGTCGGTTTTCCGAATATATTCCTTTCGGTCATTCTCTTGTTTCGGTCACCGCTGATACCGAAATCCGTCAGCACAGCCGTGCCATCAGATTTGAAAAGGACATTCTCAGGCTTAAGGTCACGATGGACCTTTCCATTTGAATGAAGATCATGGAGACCGTTAAGGACATCATATGCGATATTTGACAATGGAGCATCCGGTTTGCCAACAAATTTAGCGAGATCTCCACCATCACAGAATTCCATAACGATATAAGGATTGCCTTTAAAGAATCCGGCATCGACAGAGTGCACTAGATTGCGGCTTCTTATGCAGCTGGTCTTATATTCCATCTCAAAACGGCTGACAAGAGGCTGTCTGATCGTCGACGGCACATCCCACAGCCTGAGAAGTTTCAGAGCCCATACCTGCCCGTTGGCTTCCTTGACCTTGTACACAACGCCAAAAGATCCTTCTCCCAAGACCTTATCGACATAGTAACGGCCACCGATCAGATCTCCTGACCGGCAATCACAACGCTCTGGTATTATCGTACTGCTTGAGTAATTCAAATTCATTACTTCTGAAACCTATATTTCCTTCCACCCAACACAACGACATCTCCAAGTTTCAACACAACCGGAGCCTCTCCCAGTGCATCCACCGGAACCAGTCTATAGGTATCAGGATCTTCTTCACACACTAATTCTTCTGGAATATCACGTACTGTAGCCTTCAGTCCAGGTTTGGAATCACGAGGCTCAGCAACAGTCTTTGCAACAGTTTCCGGAGCGGCAGCGCTCTCATTGCCAGCTTTTATCGTAGCACCGCAATTAGGGCAATACTCCACATATCCTATCACAGGATAGCAACATTTCGGACACTTGGTTTCTGACGGAGTTCCCATCACAGCTGAAGCATCCATCACAGTCGCCGCCAAAGATTGACGTACCGGTTTGTGCACAGGAGCAGACACTCCGAAAGCAACCGTTTCCTGCATTACATTCTTCACAGGAATTTCTTCATGGACCGGTTCAATTACTGGTTCTGGCTCCGGATCCGGTGCAGGTGCTGGAGTTGGTTCAGGAGTCGGTTCAGAAACCGGAACCTCTTCTTCTACTTCCACGACAGGCTCAAACGAGTCCTCGTCGCACTTCTCACAGCGTACCGCGGCATCCTTATTATACCACCCGCAATTGTTACATCTTTTCATAGGAATTGGAAAACACTGAATTATGTCGTAAAGTTACCCCCATATCGTTGAAAAAGCAAGAGTTTCATTATTTTTTTTATAAATAGATTTTTTTTCTCATTAACTTTGGACTTATTCTGACAGCAAATTAATTTAATAATACCATAACTCAATCAAATTCATTATGAAAAAAACTGTTATTCTGACGTTTCTGACTGTATTCACACTACTTTCATGCACATCAGCAGACAATGAAGTCATAAATGTAGTTCCATATCCAAACGAAGTCGAGGTCAAGGCCGGCACTTTCGATGCAGCCGGAGCCGAATTCCATCTTTCGGAAGAACTGGACGAAAGCACGGTAAATATCATCGAAGCTTTTGCCGCACAGCTTTCACTGGTTAGCGGCAAGGAATGCACTGCCGACAATAACGGTTCACGCGACGGGTTCATCTTCACCCTCAACCCTGACATGCCTGAAGAGGCATATAGCCTGAAGGTCAGCAGAAAAGCTGTGGAAGTGGAGGCCGCGACGCTGAGGGGCTTCAATTATGCCATCCAGACCATCAAGCAGATGCTCCCTGTCGAGATCTTCGGCAAGGAAGAGGCTGCAGGACAGAGCTGGGTTCTCCCATGCGTGGAGATCAATGACGAGCCACGATTCGGTTACCGAGGCATGCACATGGACGTCGTACGTCATTTCTTCGATATGAACATGGTCAAGAGATATCTCGACATCATGGAAGTCCACAAGCTCAACTCCCTCCACTGGCACATCACCGATGACCAGGGATGGAGAATCGAGATCAAGAAATATCCGGAGCTGACAGAAATCGGATCAATCAGAAAAGAGACCATCATCGGACATATCTTCGAAAGCGATGAATATGACGGCACCCCTTACGGAGAAGGCTGCTGGTTCTCGCAGGAGCAGATCAGGGAGATCATTGACTATGCCGCTGCAAAGGGCATCGAGATCATACCTGAAATCGACCTTCCGGGACATATGCTTGCCGCCCTGGCCGCATATCCTCACCTCGGATGTACCGGAGGCCCATATGACGTATGGGGCAGATGGGGCGTCGCAGACGAAGTCCTCTGCGCAGGAAACGAAGAGACAATGACATTCCTCGAGGATGTTCTTGCAGAAGTGGCGGAGCTCTTCCCTTCGGAATATGTACATATCGGAGGCGACGAATGTCCGAAGGTCTATTGGGAGAAATGTCCGAAATGTCAGGCCAAGATCAAGGAACTCGGCCTCAAGGACACCGATGAGTTCCAGGCGGAGCACTACCTCCAGAGCTATGTGATGAAGCGAATGACCAGCTTCCTCGAAAGCAAGGGCAAGAAGGTGATCGGCTGGGATGAGATCCTCGAAGGAGAGGTTGCCGACAATGCTACCGTAATGTCATGGAGAGGCACTGCAGGCGGCGTGAAGGCAGCCCGCATGGGACATGACGTCATCATGACACCGAACACATTCTTCTACCTCGACTATTATCAGTCGCTCGACAAGGAGAATGAGCCTCTGGCTATCGGAGGATACATTCCTGTGGAGAAATGCTACTCATATGAGCCTATGGCCGACGGAATGACAGAGGAGGAGATGAAGCACATCCTTGGAGTGCAGGCGAACCTCTGGACAGAATACATCTCATCGGACGACCACCTCGAATACATGCTTCTCCCTCGTCTTGCAGCGCTCAGCGAAGTGCAGTGGTGCCAGCCTGAAAACAAGAGCTGGGAAAGATTCCTCGACAGCGCCGATGATTTCTGCGCGATCTACGATGTGATGGGCTACAGCTATGGAAAGCATATCTTCGACACAAGAGGACAGGTAAGCATCAACAGGGACAAGGGATGTGTTGAGGTAATCCTAGAGGCGCAGGGAGACACTCCTGTGAGATATACCCTTGACGGCAGCGATCCATGCGAGGACTCCCCTGTCTATACCGCTCCGATAGAGATCCGCGAGAGCTGTACCCTCAAGGCAAGAAGCGAAAGAAACGGCACCCTGGGCAAGATCTATGAGAAATCATTCACAGGTCACAAGGCAATGGGACGCCCTGTAAAGGCTCTCACAGAGACTCACCACAACTACACATACAATTGCCCTGACATGCTCACAGACGGTCTTCGAGGCGCAGGTCCGTACAACAGCGGAGATTTTGCTGGATGGTACAACAAGCCGTTCGAGGCTGTGATCGAAATGGACGGCACTCCATACAGCAGCGTGACCCTCAGTACCATCGCATTCAGACACGACTGGATATTCGGTCCTATGGACATGACCATATACACATCTGAAGATGGCGAAAGCTTCACTCAGGTCGCTCATGCCGACTACACTGTCACAGGTCTTATCGATGACGGCAACGTATGTGAGGCATACACATTGAACTTCCCGGAAACATCAGCGAAGTTCCTCAAGGTGACGGCTTCATGCATCAAATCCCTCCCTGACTGGCATCCTGGCAAAGGCAGCCCTGGCTTCCTCTTCGTAGACGAAGTTGTCGTGCTCTAACGTGGAGCGCAACACATTGCTTATCAGACACTTACCGATACCCACGTGCTCCCCTCTAACGGCACGTGGGTATCGGTAAAGTTTTGAATCACAGGGATTTACACTCCATGCCTATTTGCGGATACAGATCCAGGAGAGGGCCATGTAGGCCAGGATGAGGATAGTGTGGACACCGAGTTTGAGGGCGACAAGGCCGGCAGATGACTGTCCGAGGACGACATCGGCGAAAAAGGCATTGTCAATAAGAAGCGAGAGTCCGTACATGCCTCCCATCAGCAGGATTATGCCGGCAAGACGGCCCCAACGGTATGGGATAGGGTAATATTTCGCGCCGAGGATCGAGCTGATGGCGAACATCACGATATAGCTGGCAAGATGGCCGAATGCCGCCGCCCAATATGAATACCTAGGCATGAAGACCACGATCACCAGAGCCGTGACTGCAAGGCCGGAAAGGGTGATCCATATGGCCATGTTCGTCTTTCCGGAAAGCTTGTACCACATCGACACATTGAACAGCATGCCGAGGATCATGTATGAAAGAAGCATGACAGGCACGATGCCGACAGCCGAACGGAACTGCGGTCCGAGGATGAGGGCGATGATGTCGATGTACAATATCACTCCGAGGAACACGAGGCCGCAGAAGGCGGTGAAATACTCCTGCACAGAGGCATAGAGCTGGCGGGAATCCTTTTCACGTGCCCTTCTGAAGAAGAACGGCTCTGCTGCATAACGGAACATCTGGATGAAGAGGTTCATGATCACGGCCAGCTTGACCGCTGCCTGGTAAAGGCCAAGGGACGACCTCCATGCATCGGCATTGGTATCGAAGAACCTGAACAGGATCCTGTCAAGGAAATCGTTGATGACTCCCGGAAGGGCTGCGACCATCAGAGGGAGCGAATAGGCGAGCATCTGTCTCATGAGCTTCCTGTCAAGCCTGAAGCTGAGCTTCATGAAGTCTGGAATGAAGAGAAGTCCGCATACGATGCAGCTGATGAATATCGCGAATATCACATAACTGAAATCCGGAGTCTCCGGGATGAAGTGCAGAAGCCATCTTGCGGAATCCACATGTTTCGGGAACCACAGAAAAAGGACAAGGTTCGCCGCAGTCTCTGTTATGATCTTTATGGTCTTGAATATGGCGAACTTGAGAGCCTTGTTTTCCTGACGAAGTTTCGCGAAAAGAATGGCCGTGACAGCGTCAAGGGCAAGGATTCCGCCCATGTACATTATGCATGCCTCGTAGCCTCCATAGCCGAGCATCGATGCGATCGGCGAGGCGAACGCTATCATCAGGGCAAGGAATGTGGCGCTGACGCAGAATACCGTCACGAATGCGCTGGAGTACACCTTCCTGGTATCGACTCCTTCCTTATTGGCGAAACGGAAGCATCCGGTCTCGAGTCCGAGCACGAGAACTACCTGAAGCACAGCGATATACGCCATAAATTCCGTCACCACGCCATAACTCTCCGGAGTGAGAAGCCTGGTATAGATCGGAACGAAAAGAAAATTTATGATTCGGGCGAGAATGGTGCTGAGGCCGTAAATCACGGTCTGTCCCGCCAATTGTTTCAACGGATTTGCCATAATGAGCGCAAAATTAATTATTTTTGTCGGGTTAAAGCTTAATGACATGAAAAGAATAGTTATAATTCTGGCGGCTATGGCTCTTGCGCTTGCTTCATGCGGACCACGCGGTGCAAAGAATGCGGAGGCGGATGCCCAGGCCGACAGCACAGCAACAGCACAGGCAATGGAACAGAAACAGATTGAAGAGCCAATGTTCGACATTTTCACGAGCAAGGGCAAGATGAGGATCAAGCTCTACAGCAAGACACCAAAGCACAGGGACAATTTCGTGAAGCTCGTAAACGAGAAGTATTACGACGGCGTCCGCTTCCACAGAGTGATCGAAGGATTCATGATCCAGACTGGAGACCCATATTCAAGGGATACCGCGAAGATCGACCTCTGGGGTCAGGGCGGACCGGACTATACCGTACCTGCAGAATTCGTGAACGAATACTGGCACAAGAAGGGAGCTATCGCAGCGGCCCGCAGAGGCGACATGGCAAATCCGACGAAAGCCTCTTCAGGATCGCAGTTCTACATCGTTCATGACGAGAACGCATGTCTCCACCTTGACGGACAGTACACAATCTTCGGCGAAGTCATCGAAGGACTTGACGTGATCGACAAGATCGCTATAGTCAACACCGACCCATATGACCGTCCTCTGGCAGATATATTCATCAACAGGATAGCTCCTGTTGCTGTAGAACCAGAACCGGTTGCAGCACCGGCTGACAGCACCAAGACCGAATAAGGATGGATCTGAAAGGAAAATTCAAATACATATTCTTCGACGCGGACGACACGTTGTGGGAGAATGAACGGTATTTCAGGGCAGCGGAAGACAAGTTCGCTGCCTTGCTCTCTGAATACACCTCTCCGGAAGGACTCCAGCAGACACTATGGCAGAAGCAGGAAGACAACATTCCTCTATATGGCTATGGTTCAAAGACATACATGATCGGTATGGCCGACGCCGCCATGGAGCTTTGCGGAGGTACGCTTCCCGAGCACATATACTATGGAATCAAGGACATCATCAAGAACCTTGCGTTCCACGAGCTTGAGATCATCGATGGAGTCGTGGAGACTCTGGAGGCCCTTCAGGGCAGATACACGCTTATCGTAGCGACCAAGGGAGACCTCCCGGAGCAGATGGGCAAGTTCAGGACCTCAGGTCTGGCAAAGTATTTTCATCACTGCGAGGTCATGGAGAACAAGGACGAGAAGAACT
>RHMF01000522.1_pt1 | contig 16490 bp, 11 predicted proteins | sample 5365151 | NCBI WGS metagenome assembly RHMF01 (sample SAMN10266501, study PRJNA497801) | feces metagenome | isolation source: feces | host: Bos taurus | place: China: Prairie of Fairy Mountain | collected 2017-08-14 | reverse complement strand
GCCCGTTGTGGCAGAAATCTTGTTGGCGGTGATGCCCTGAAGCTCAAGATTATTAATATATGCTGAGTTGGCCACAAGACGATTTACGGTAATATTGTTTGCGGCCAACTCATCAACGAACGCTTTACCAACTTGTAACTCTTGAATGACAGCGCTGTCAGCAGTAAGGCTCGTGGTTTCGAGCGTATCAATCCTAGCTCGCTCAGCCTCAAGAACCGCGGTCTTAATGTAATCAGCTTCGATTGAAGACACTCGCTCTACGATTCTGTCTACAGTACCAACTCCGCCGACGCCAAGTGGTGTCATACCTCGGTGCTCTTGACCAGAAAGGAGAATTGTAGCGGTATCGCCAACCTCAAGTCCACCCAACGTATCAATCTCAATATGCTGGTCGTCATCACCATTGTAGACAAGACCGCCAAGATCGACCTTTACTTTGCCGTTCTCAGACTTCTCGACGACTTCTCCGGAAATAACATGAAGATTAGTAGGTGCTGAGGCTTCCGCCCCCTCGACTTGTTTTGCACCAGCTAAGTAAGCCGCCGCCTCAGACCTTTCCATATATTAAACCTCTTTCAATGTCAGTCCTTGAGTCATACTAGATAAATATATGGTCGTGGCTTTGACCAAAACTTTAACGCCAGCTGAATGCTCCTTGGGAATTAACGTGCAAATATCACCGGCATGATAGTCAGCAAATACACTATTAGCAGACCATTCCGCACCCGTGTCTTCTTGCGACTTTTCCCAATTCTTTTTTGCAACTGCATCTAGTTCTGATTTTGATGGATTCTCGCTTACGCCAGAATACGCATCGCTTCGAGCTTTTAAATAACCTCGAACATCAATAGAAGTTGAATTGGTTTTAGGAGCATCATAATAACCGACCACTACTTCCTGAGTGGTTCCGCCTTTACCATCGTCTTTAGACACCGTTGCGGTAACGATGGCACGCCCAGGAGTCTCAAAATTAACCCAGGTTTTCTCAAGAGGACTAAGCATGAGACCTCTCAAATCATGGTAGTCCAAGACTCTAGAAGCGGTTTGTTTGGAAGGCGCCGTGTATTTTTTAATAGTTAATCTTCCATGGCCATCAACGTCCATTCTATCAATCGACTCGGTTAATTCGAATAAAATGGTTGCTAACGACGTTCCGGCCTCATAAATAATGGTAGAACTAAAGGTATGGTCTTGCGCCCCAGAAGTGGAGTATTGCATTTTTGTTTGGTCTTTAACCAATGACGTCCAAACCTTTATAAGATTTGCGCCTTTTCCTACCGTAACAGATGCTTTTACTTTATGATCTAAAAGCCCCCATATAGTACTCTCTACTGTATAGGTTCGCTTTGTGTATCCGTGCTCGGTCACTTCTTTCTTGTCCGATACATAGCCAGTAATTAACTCCGATGTCCAATTACGGCTAGGAATAGAGAGTATTATACGGAGACGCCCATAATCGACGTATCCGTCCGACTCGTTTTCCTTAACAACGGTTGCTACCTTTGCTTGAATACGACTGTCGGAATAGTAGTTCTCAGAAATCTGGACAGAATCAAGAAGGACGCCGGATAATGAACCAATAGTATTATCGACATTGGTCTGATGGACCACGTTTACAATAACGTCCCAAGAATATCCGGTTTTCGTCCAATCCATTTTAGTCCTCCACAACCCTTTGGGTAACTTTTACATTTGAAAAGCCAATTTCAGACTTAGACAAATCAACGCTTTCAATGCCAACAAATGCCCAGTCTCCATATGGGCTGCGATAAAGTGGGTGAATGCCCTCGCCACTCAAGGATATCAATTTCTTCAAGTCTGACACCTTAACATTAGAGGGCATCGGCCCAGCGGCTGTATACTTAGCATCGTCGTCAACCGCAACGCCCTCAACGCTAAGGGCGGCATTAATCGCTCGACTAGCAAAAGCAACAGGATATGTTCGTCCTACAAGACTTTGGAACTGAATATCAGTCGAATATGTCCTTGTTTGAGCAGGAGGAGCGTCCACATTAACAAACAAGGCTGCCGAAATATCATAAGGCTCATCCGAAGCAGGATTATTCCAATTCCAAATAAACAAATGCGAGTCCAAATGGCATACGGCCTTTGAAACCGCTGCGCTAGAGCTCGTAGGCTGGCTAATTACCAAAATATCAGCGTCTTTATTAAGTGTGGGAAGGACCTTCCAAGTATTTACACCATTGGAATAAGATACCTTCTCACACTCAACATACCTAGCGCCGTCCGAGTAATCGACGAGCGTATAGCATCTCGCCGACTCCGAAGAGCTACACGATGCAAGCACAGAAGCGCTGTCATTTTGGTATACCATGGAAATGGCAGACCCATTTGTATAGCTAACAGTAACCTCATGTGACCCAGACACGAGCGTACCAGAGTCTGTAATCATTTCATAGTTTGCAGTAAGGACTGTGCCATTGTCGGGAATGCCCTGAACATCTTTCGCCAAGTCAAAATATATGTCAAAACTCGACGAGCTCTTCCAATCACTAAACGGTGACCCATCCGGATTGTATAGCCGGGCTCGTACACTTTGACAAGTTGCAAAACTAGAAGTCAACGATAACTTAAGCGCCGGGTCGCCATTTTGGTTTTGCGAAAACCCGAATGAATTATAAGTTAACGTTGGGTTCTGAATAATCTCAACCTTTGTTTGCTTGGCGGTTCCATATCCAGAATAATTTCCACTATAATTCTGCTTAAAAACCCTAACCTGGAAGTAAATATCTATGAATGGAACACTTGCGGTGATGTTAAACGACTTTGTAAATGGAAGCGCTACAATACCGCCGGAAGGCGTCGCAGTAAACGTAGCCGTCCAAGCCTCTCCCCAACCAGAACGTGCAGTGGAGTCATCTTTCAGATTCATCCATGCCGAATCGGTATAAGCGGTTTTTGCGGAATCGCTATAACTACGAACTTTGTACCTGGCTTGGAACGCGGTCTCTTTAGTCTGCATAATCAAACCAGTAACCGTTACACTACCCAAACCAGACCGAACAAAAGACTTAGGTGTCAACTCTCCTGGCGCAGAAATATTGCTCGCTGGAATGTCCGTCTTTACAAACGCGAACCGTTCGTAAGCCTCGCCCTTAGGTCTAACGCTTCCATCTACTTGCAAAGCATCATTGGTGAGTTGTGACTTTCCGGTAGGAACAATCATTCCATATGGAACACCGCCGCCATGAGCTTGCCTAATCTGATACGTAGGAACGACGGATCCATCGACGGTCATTGTGCCCTGCTGAACAATAAGCCAATTCTTTAAATCGGCCGCAACCCCACTTGCTTCTTTCTGAACAATGTTGCTTTTAACATGCCCGGCATCGGTACTCAATGTCGTAAGCACTTTTCCTGATTTAGCGTTTATTAACTGGGTTAATAACGTTTCATTGTTAGAAGACAGCTTGAACGTTTGAGCGGCCGATTCAGAATCTTTGACCGTTACCGCATTTGCATTGTTTGTCTCAGCACCGTTACTAATTCCAATGACCATAGAAGAATCACTGGCAGGAATAATTTTGTACGCACCGACTTCGCTAAGCGTTGGTTTAGGAACAAGAATCCACCGTTGGTTGTTTCCTCCATTTGCGCTATGCAGCATAATATTTGCGCCATCCGCAGTGCTAATTCCATTGACATCGATGACATAATTGGAATTAGTGGAGGAACTAATCAAATACGTATTGTATGTTACGTTCTGATACGATATGGTTTTGCCGTCGGTATTTATGTTCCAACGTTGCGCAGGCGAATTATTATCGCTATACTGACGAATATTGGTTCCATCGGCAATCGTGTTGTTTGCAATATCCAAACACTTGCCGGTTAGCGAACAATAAATTTGCCAATAACTTCCGATTTTGACGAGTGCCCACATCTGTGCGTCAGAATCGTTTCGAGTATATTGACGAACGTTCACTTTGTCGCCATCGGTGGCACCTTGCACATCCATCGCTTTAAGTGAATGCGCCGCAACTAAAACGTAGCATCCCTCAGTTGGCTCGGCCATGCGTCACCTCCTATCCAAAAGTTCTTCTCGCATCTTGAATCTGCCCGGCGAGATAACCCATAAGCTCTCCGCCATCCATTTCGACATGAACACCAGATTGAATAAGTGCATTCGCAACAGCAATCCCGAGCATCGAGTAATCAATAGCGTTGGAAGAGAACGAATCAGCAACCATGTGGTTGGCGTCAAGAAGCTCGTTTAACTTGCCATTAAGCTGAGCATTGTAATCCATATCACCAATTGGCATTACATTGCTAAGACCTCGATTTAAGACGCTGTTGAGATAACCCATGCCAGAATCGAACTGCGTCGGATCGATAACCGGAGTAATAACCGGGTTGAAGTCTGTATCGATGAGATCGTCGACGGCAATCGATGCTGCAGAAAGAACCGTGTCAAACGCCTCAGGAACAGCTTTCGCAAGACTTACGCCAGTATTGTACGTGTCGTTTATACGATTCGCCATACCTATAATAAGGCCCTCGGCCGCAAAATCACCAATTCCACGCATTAACTTGGAAGGAGATTTCTCTTGGAAAGTAACCTTCGTAGCTCTCGCGGCTGCAGAAGCTAACGAGCCTGCTGTCGATTCTACTTGCCATAGCTTCGACTTTAAACCATCGATAAGACCCTGTGTGGCATTCGAGCCAATACGGTGGAAACTGTCATACAGAGAACTATTTCTAAGCGCATCGGAAGCCGAATTAACAAGGCCTGAGGCCGCCGTTTTAACAGGCGCCGTCTTTGACTCGAGACCCTTAATAAGACCTTGGCCCGATTCAGCACCCTTAGTTTCTAGTTTTCCAGGCAAAGGTTTAACGCCGTCTTCAACCGCATCGCTTGCGTCTTCCGATTTTGATTTCAAGAAAGGAATATGGTCGACAATAGTATTGATGATCCCAGAAATTCCATCTCCAACCCAAGTTTTAAGCGGAGCAACCAAATCCCCCACACCTTGAAGAATCGTATTGAGAATTTCGCCGCCTATTTTCAATAAATCGGGCAATGACTCGAGAATTCCAGAACCAATTGTGGTTACCACTTCTTTTCCTACTGCTAAAACGCCTGACATAAAAGGCAAGAAGTTCTCACATAATGCCGATACGACAACGGGCGCCTTTTCGGCAACAAAGGAAACCGCCCCAGCAATACCCTCGCCAAGGATTTTAATCAGGTCGATTCCGGCAAACAGCAACTGAGCACTGTTTTGCATACAAAACTCGCCAAATTTCCCTATAAGGTCAACCGCGGCCGTAGCAAGATAGCTTGCGCCAGCAATCAACCCTTCTGCCAAACTCTTAATAATATTTGGGATTTGCTTGGCGAGACTTGCAAGCATCTTTCCAAGACCTTCGCCAAAGCCTTCCATGAATCCGACCATCTTTTCTGGGTCGGCCTCTTCAACATCGTTAAGGCTTTCGGCGAAATTCTTAAACGCCATAGAAAGAATGAATACGGCAGATGCGAATACAGTAAATGCCACACCTACCAAAACCATTTCAGCGGCAACAGCAGAAAGAGCTACAGAAACAGCGCCAAATACTGCAAACATTCCCATGATAGCATTTAACGAAGACTTAATTGACTCATAATCTATCGTAGATAGAACCTTAAACGCGCCTGCCATTACAAGAACGGCAACACCAAGAACTCCCATGGCAATCGACGTCGCTATAATAGAACCAGGATCAACGAAATATGCTATTGCGGCAATCTCGCCCATGAGAAGAGCTATCATAAATAGCATGTCGCCAATTTCTTTCGACTTGTTGGCGACAAGAGAAAGCACCGCGCAAGCCCCTGCCATAACAAGTAAAGCACCGCTGAATATACCCATGGCAATTGACGCTTCTATCAACTTATCGGGGTTGACATTTTGCGCAATCGCAGCAAATTCTAGAACAAGCCCAGCCAACATCATCATAGAAGCAAGAGCAGAACCCGGGTCAACCATAGCCAACCCGGACAAAGCCATTGCCATAACGAGTATGGCGCCCGAAAATATCAAAATTGCTGCACCGACACCTATAGGATCGGCTTTCATAAGAAGCAAGCAGACGCCCGCAAACACACCGATGGCTCCGCCAGCAACCGCGAGAGTTGTCTGTAAGTTGTCAATTTCCTTGAGGGCATCGCTTAACTTTTTCAACCCAATAGCCAAAATGACTAAAGAAAGAGCCATGGCAGCAACGCCAATACCAAATTTCATAACTGAGCCAAGAAGATTACCAATCCCCTCAGCCCCCCATTTGCCAAATATAGCAAGCCCAACCATGACATTAGTAAATGCCTTGAGACCCTTATCTAACTTTTCGGCATCTATATCCCCCAAAGCAGATACGACATCCACAAATTGCTTCAAAGCATACGCCAAAAATATAAGTCCAATGGAACCTGCTAAAAGCGACTTACCATTTGTCTGCAGGGCTAAAGCATAAAGAGATATTGACGCCATGAGTTGAACAATGGTCGAAATGCCCTTTTGAAGTTGTTCATCCGGAATCTTAGAAAGAAGCCAAGCTGCACCAGACAGCGCAAGAATACCAATGGCGACTCCGCTGAATGCCGCTCCAACCGATGTCAGAAGAACCGGATTGTTGAAGAACGGAAGCTTCATTATGGCTTCAAAGGCGGCAATAGAGCCCATAAGACCAACGGCAAGTACGCCCATGGCCTTACCTGCCCGCATCAAATCGTCGCCTGGAATTGAAGCCAAAATGAATAACGAACCTGCAAGAATTGCGATGGCTCCGGCAACCTTGAGAATCTTATCCGCATTGGACTCGTACTTTCCGAAATGTTCTCCAAAATTACGCATACCTTGCTCAAAAGAAGTTGGCCACTTGCCAATGCTATCGCCAATTTTCTTAAACGAATCATTTACTTTTGTGAATGATGTTGCTAATTTTATTAACGAGGCAACGAGACCTCCCTGGAGCAAAAGCGTACCTGCGTCACCAATATTCTCAAGACTCGGGAACTGACCCACAAATTCTTCAGCTTTGGTTAAAACGCTATCATAAATATCACCAGTTATTTCAGGAATCCCAACCAAGCCATCTGCAAAACCGCTAAGCATTCCTCCAACGGTTTGCCCAACATTGGAGAAATTAATTCCTATGTTTTCAAAGCTGATTTCGCCAGCTTCATTCATAAGCTGTTCTTTGCCCCAAGCAAACGAAGCCTTAATTTGTTCAAATAAGCTCTTAGCTGCTGGAGGAAGCTCATTAATCTTTTCCAACAGTTTGTCTTTAATGTTACTAAAGACGTCGCCAAAACCCTCGGCATTCTCAGTGACAGAAGCGAATGCCAATTTAATCTTTTCACCGAATTTTCCGAGGCCCTCTGCCAGATTTGGCGAAAACTGCTTAACTTTAAAAACAATTTTGTCAATTACTTTTGAAATATCCTCAGCTAAATTTTGAGGTGTAAGATTTTTAATGTAATTAACAACCGTCTTTACCGTATCTACAAATTTGTCTTTAAACGACACAAAAGTTTTAGATAACGTTGGAATAATTTTATCGGAAAAGTTTTTAAGTGTCTTCTTTGTGCTGTTTAAAAGTTTGGAACCTTTGACATAATCTTTGGCTTGTGACAGGAACGAAGAACCGAATTCGCCAATTCCAGATACCGACCTAGTCATAAAATCAGGAACTTTAAATCCGAAGAAGGCATCTTTTAGTTCTGTAAAAACCGATACTAAAGTCGATAACGCTCCAGAGCCCACACCCTGTAATATGCCAGTTAAATAGGAAACCGCAGTGCCAACAATGGATGATAGCGTAGAAAACACGCTAATGGCTATATCGAGTGCTTTTTGTAATGGACCATCTACAACCGATACAACTTTTGTAATCCAATCTACAAAAAACTGAACCCCATGTGTCCTAGAAAAATCTTCAAGCGTCTGCGAAAATTTCTTCGCAGCGTTGACGACAAATCCGCCAATAACGCTTCCGAAATAATCAAACTTTTTTGTTGTTTTGGAAACCGCTGATTCCACACCTTCGATCCATGCGACGACCCTATATAAAAAGCTAGGATTTTTTGAAGCCTCGTCAGGGAAAAATACTTGTGCGAATGCTTTGGAAAAGTTCTTTAGGATGCCCTTAAATATTGTTACGCCTCGGTTATAATATTGAATAGCTCTCTCAAACGGATCAATCAGGGCATCTGTAAACATATGAATTCGATTAGCAAGTGTTGCTATTGGGGCAATTATTTTATTAGCAAATATGTCGTAAAGAACCGCGCCTATTGGAGAAAATGCATTTAAAATAACGCTAGCAATACCATATAGCATTCTGGCGGCATTTCCAAGCACACCAATAACACTATGAACAATCGTGAACAAATCAATTAACACAGAGTTAAATTTGTTCATAACGTCTGTGCTCGGAACCAATTTTTCCGTGAATCTAGCGACATTTTCCGTAAATACAGCAAGCTGCTTTCCACCAATGCCAAAAACCGTGGACAACGCATCTTTAACGGGGAGAAAAACTCGAGTGACTGCTTCCGCCAAATTGGCAAATATGCCAATGAGCGCGTCTCTTCCTCCAGCATCCTTCCACTCTTTCAGCATGCCGTTTCTAGCTTTAGCTGAAGCTCCAACGATTTCATCCATTCGTTGACTAATAGTGGTAAACAGCTGCGTTGCCTCATCGAAATCGCCAATAACAAGTTTCCAGGTATTAGCCCAACCAGAGCCAATCGCTTCCTTAACCGTATCAACAAGTTGCGTCCAAGTTCGGACTTCTCTAGCAGAATCGTCAGCAGAGTTCGCAATTTCGATAAGCTTCTTGGCAACGTCTTCGGAATATCCCATTTCAGACAGCTGCTTAAGTCGCTCTTCCATACCAGCCGTCTCGTCAGCATAATCACGAGTGCTCATTGTAGCGACTTCTAGAGCCTGAGACATCACATCAGCTGTAAGCCATCCTTCTTGAAGAGAAGCGTTGAAACTGCCCTGTTTCTCAATAGCCGCATCGACGTCTGTGCCCATGACTCGAGCGGTCTCCATAAGAATATCTTTAAATGCCGCAGTATCAATAGAAGCATTCTGAATAGATTTCCAGTCTTGAAGCTTAACTACGCCGGCCGCCATCGCCTGACTTAGCTGATACATACCACGAGATGTCTCTTGAGAACCCGCGCCAGCAAGCGCCGCCATGTTTGCGAAACCCTTAATGGCCTTTGTTGACTCTTCGACGCCCAACCCTGCGGCGGTAAATCGACCAATATTAGACGTCATTTCAGAGAAATTATAAACAGTCTTATCGGCATACTCGTTCAGCTCATCAAGATTCGCGGTGATGACTTCCATGCTTTCGCCGGAGTTAGCGCTGATAGTCTGCAGAGACTTCATCTGAAGTTCGTATTCTCTGAAACCATCTCGAGGACCTTCGGTCAACGTTCTTGTGAGATTTGACACCATTCTTTGGCCAAATTGCACAACCTCGTTACCTAAGGAACGAAATACCCCAATTCCAAACTGCTCAAATGCAGAAAAGTGAGACTTTGATGTCTCTAATGCATTCGCCACAGAGTCCATGTTAAAATTAGACATGGCTCTCTGAACAGAATCTAAGCCTGCCGCTGCGCCATCGAACTTCATAGCATCGTCGAGCTTTCCTAAAATCTCAACGGCCTTGGTGGCTCCAGCTTCGAAACCCGAATTGTCGAATTGCATGCGTACAATACGCTCATCAACTTCGCTCATAGAGATGTCACCACCTTCCAGACGGCGTCGGCAGCCTCTTTAAACAAAGGCTCCATAACAGGACTAACAAAGTCATTCGGCGGAATATAACCGCCAGTTCCAGTGCCATGCCCCTTAATAATTAAGATGACGACCGGGGTCTTTCCGTCATCCGCCATATTAGTATTACGCCATTCCAAGCTAATCCGCTCCTCGGACACTTCTTTCTTATATGTCCAAGAAGCTGCGGTAACGCCAGTGCGCTTAGGCGTAGCATCCATGAGTAAGTCGACGCCTTTTTGACCGTACTGGTCTAGAATAGCATAAATTCTTTTCTCTTTAATGGACTTCAAGAAAGAATACGTTTTCCTGAAATCTCCTGTATAAGTTCGGGTGATAATGGTTCCCATTTCGTCACCCTCTTGTTCCAAGACGCTTTCGACGTGCAGCATTAAGCGCATGATTCTGCTTTGCAACAGCTGCTCTACTCATCTTTTGAGGTTTTGGATCGTTCTTAATTGCGCATACCTTAATAAGAGTGAGAAGACGGTTGATATGCCACTTCTCGAATTCAACCGGAATATTCTGAGCAATCATATAATAATAGATTACCTCAGAAGTTATTACTTCACGCTTACCACTAGGCTGCTTATGCTGCATAATTGTCGTAGCGGTCATTGAATCATCTATGTAATTAGCGATGTCGTCCATGTTTTGCTTGGTCAGCATCTGATACACTCTAGAATCAACCTGGTTTGGATTGACTGTCATACATCTAAAATAGTCATAAATCTGCGCAGCCGTTTTCTTCTCTTCAGAAAGGTACGGCTTCTTCCATTTTGCTTCCCATTTTGAAATGGAGATTAAAGAGTGCTCCATAAGCAATGTCTGCTCTTTAACCTCGATGAACTCTTCTGTCGATTCGTCGTAGAATTCACAAGCAGGCACCACTATACGGAGCACTCTAAATCACCAGCCTTAAACTAGCTTCATATCAGCAGGCACTGGCGCACCAGAGCCCTCTACCTTAGGCATAACGCCCTCAATAAACTTAGGAGCAGCGGTCTCGTCGGTAAGAAGCTGCATATACAGCTCCGAATAAGCCTCGGTCTGCTGAAATGCCTCAGAAAGCTCCTGCGACTTGACAAATCGTTTCCCATCAGGAGTCTTCTCGCCATAAGACCGTAGAATAATATTGCGGAAGATTTCCGCCATCTTTGCGCCATCTCGCTGTTCAACGATGCGCTCAAGATACTGGCGATACGTGCCATTATGCTGAAGATTCATCTCCATAACCTCAGCCTTGTTAAGATTGAAGTAGAAATCCTCAGTGTGAGTATCGCCATTATAGTCGGTGTAAGTGATAGGCCACTTAATCATGATTGCGCCTTTCTCTAAAGGATTTTAATGGTGGGGGCGGAGGGATTCGAACCCTCACGACTTTTGTCAAGAGATTTTAAGTCTCCTGCGTCTGCCATTCCGCCACGCCCCCGTGCAGGTATAGTCCCCGCCTATAAACTACTATACCGTTGGCTTTGTCCTGATAACGTCCCGAGCGCTCCGCAAAGCCTCCCACATGAACGAGCACTCGTTAAGTCGGGTCTTCCCCGCGCACCCCGACTGGGCTCCTCCGTCCTAATTCACACGTAGTGAAAGGAGCCTTCCCCTCGGCGGCCAACCCGAGCCAATTTACTTCTGATTTTGATTAGTTACGACTGAGGCGCAACATAGCCAAGCGTCGTGAGAACAGTCATAGGAAGCGGAAGCTGAGGCGCAGTACCCTCGTTGTTTCCAGAAGCCTCCGTACCATACAGCAGGTTCTCGAGAGTGGTAAGCTTAGCCTTGTCCGCCTCGCTGGTAAACTTAGTAGAGTCAATCACGAGAAGCGCAGACGGCTCGAAGCCCGCAATCTGAACGGGCGTAGTGCTGACCTCCCAGCTAAAGCTAATCGCCTCGGGGGAGTCATTAATTGTAGCGTAACCACGCTCAGACGGTGCCGCACGGCAGCCATACACTAAGTGCAGCTTGTAACCAAGATCGTCGCCCTTAACATCATTACCAACCTTGGTGCGGTAGCACAGACCAAAGGCCTTACGAGTCTGCTGACCGACAGTAACGCCATCCACAGGAACAGCAGAACCGTCATTCTGCTCGAACTCCTCAGGATACGTGTAGGCCTCGATGGTAAGGCCGAACTCCTCCGCCGAATACAGAGTCAAATAATTCATGTTATCCGCATACAACTTCTGAGGCTCAGCGCCAGAAGGAGATTCGGAAACGTTCGTCAGACCATTCCAAGCAACGCCATCAACATATGAGCCGTTGTCATCAACCTGATATAAGACACCATGGTCAACACCGGTCTCATAAAAATGCTCGCCAACAGCATCCCAAACAATCTTAGCCATTGTTTAGTCCTTTCCATTAATTCTTAAAGAATAAGCAAAATGATGAAGATTGTCGTTCGTATAATGTCTACTAAAACGACAATACGGTAACGCTAACAGCGCTTCGTTAACTTCATCGAAAACGGGGTCCTTCGTAATGACCGTTACGTCATACGCATCAGAAGCTAAATATTTTGTATTATCAGCCTGCGTTCCATAAACCCCTGTAAAGTTATATACAATACACGGGTAATGCATGGTTATGCTCGCTGGCGGCTGAAAATATACATTTCGACTTCCTAAAATAGACTCCAGAATAGATTGAAGGCGGAGACGCCTATCCTCACGAGACATAGACGCCTCCAACCGAAATCGTAACTCTGGGCCTATCCAATTCCGCAGAGACAATCTTGAACTTAGACCCCATATATTCGAGATAGCGTAGCGCTGGTATATGAGAATATAAAAACGCATCAGACACGATACTAAATTGATTAGTAATCGTGAAATTATCGTTAATATCTTCCGAACGATCATACCGTCTACCATTACGCAAAACGTCGCCTTTGTAGGGTCGTTCAACAATGACGTCTTCCCAAATGCCAGGCTTCGTCTCTTCTTGCGTAGCGAAGCCAATCATCCCATAATACTTAGCCACTACGCTATCTCCTTATCATTTTGAAGGATTAACCCTCGCCGCCGTCATCTTCGGTCGTGGGAGCGACATAATTTGGATAGCCCTCAGGCCAACCGTTAGCATCCTTAGTCTTGGTGGCGGTGGAGAAGTCACCAGAGCGAGGACCAAAGTCGAACGGCAGAGTATCGGTGGTCTCAAGAGCGATTGCGGTATACGGGTCCTTCAGAGCGCCAGAGCAACGGGTCTCAATCAGGTACTCATACTTGTTGAAGTCGAGGTTGAAGTCGTCGAACATCGTAACGGCGCCACCCTTGTCAGCACCAATGTTATAATCGTTCGGGTTAACGATGATGCCAAGCAGCGTACGAGTCTCGTTGGTGGTAACGCCATTGGCCGTAACCTGAGCAGTACGAGTAGCACCCTCGAGAATAGGAACCTCAAGAATGCGAGAAACACGCAGAGCAGACGCAAGGTCGGTCTCGTTGTTATACAGACGATGGCCAATCTGGTCCTCAGCAAGCAGCATACGAGTAATAACATCGTTGGTGGTAATGAACCAAGGAGCGCCAGAGCCCTTATACTTCTTACGGCTCAGAAGAGCGACACGGATAAGAGCCTTTGCGAGCTGAACATCGGTGGCATTCTGCGGAATGGTAACGAGCTCATGAATGCAGAACAGGTCATCGTCCGTATAGATAGGACGAATGTTGGACTCGTTAATCTTGGAGACGTCGTTCGCAGGACGGCCATCGCCAATAAGAACGGCGGCGGCAAGCTCCTCCTCGAGCATGCCACGCATCTCCTGCTTCATCCAAGCAACAACATCCATGTCGGTGATGTCGATGATGTCATCACGGTCAAGCTTCTGCAGCTTGTAGACAGTCGTCGGAGTGGTGGTACGGGAAGCAATCGAGAAGTACTCCTCGATCTTCTGGTTACCAGTGATGTAACCACGAGCACGAGCCTCATACTCAGTGATGTTAGCATAACGCGAACGAATACGAGAGAACGGAGTCTTCTTCAGAGCACCCCAAAGAGCAGAGACCCACTCAGTCTCACGCTTAATCCAAGTCGGAGTGTTGTCGAGGTTCTTGTAATCGGGGAGAAGAACCTCGAGATTCTCGATACCATGCTCAAGGAAGGCATCCCGCAGGTTGCCAATACGAGGAGCCTCGGCCAAAATCTCGTTCATAGCGTCGTGGGACAGCGTCTCGGTGGTGTCGTCAGCGCCGTCAAAAACATTGTGATGCATATCAAAACCTCCATGCTCGACATCATCGTCGTCATCGTCGGAACCACCCTTGCCCTCAAGAGCCTGGCCGACCATAAAATACATAACATTCTTCTGCTCTTCGGTCATTGAATCAATAACGTCCTGAACAGTCTTATTGGAATCCTTACCAGCCACGTCATTCTCCTCATTATCGGCGTGCTCAACAACCTCTTCAAGCTCGGGCTTTTCCTTAGCGAGCTCAAAAGTAAGACCGGTATGAATGATTGCTTCGTCTTCAAGCTCGTCTAAACTACCGTCCTCATGCGCAATACTGAGTGGGTCAATAAGCGCGCCGGGATTAGCGCCAGCAAGTACAAGACTGACTTCACGAATCATGCCATGAAGCACATTATTTCCCTGCTGCTTAAGCTTGTTTGCATAAATCGACATCGAAGTGACGTCTCCATGCTGAACTAAAGTCTTCGCATTTTGACCTTGCGGAGTGTCGTTAAACGAACAGTATGCATAAACACCGTCGTCACGATTCTCAAGGTCAGCATGACCCAAAACGTTCATAGGATCATTATGGATGTGATGCCACACCAGAGGAACGGTCTTGCCGTCACAATCCTTGAACGCGTCCTTGCGAATGATTCGACCATCACCGCAAGTTAGGTCATTCTTTGTGGCATAACCACTAAAGTCATAACCCATAACTTCTCCCATCATTAACTTTTCTTCTTATAAATAGAGTCCGCCCGGCTGCTCACTTCTTTGTCTCTGCTGTCAGACGCCCTCTGTTTATCGGCTTGTGTGGTAACTTTATACTCTTTACCGTAAGACTTATACAAAGATTGAATCCTTTTTTCTAGAGAATCTCTTTCGCTAGAAATCCAATCTTTTAAATTTTCACTGACTTTTTTAATGTCCTCAGAAGTCTTACCTTGAAGATTCTCTATTTGCGATTTTAGATTCTGCGTGGCACCTCGAATCTCAGCAAAGTTATCTTCGTTTTCGATAGCAGAGCTTGTCTCCTCACGAAGCTTTTGAACCTGCTTTGCTAAATCCTCTTGCAAATCTTCTATTTTACGCTTAGCGGCCTCTCGTTGGGCCTCCGTATTAAGGTTGCTCTCTTCTCGCAACGCTTGGATTTGCTTGGACAGATTTTCCGACGATTGCGACGAGCTTCCTTTTCCAGAACCGCCCTTACCAGAACCCTTCCCCGAACCTTTTCCAGAACTACCCCTGCCCGAACTTCCTCTCGAAGAAGATGCTGTTGACAGGCTAGAGCTGCCCGTTCCTATACCTAAAGAACTTCGTTCTCGCAAATATCTCTCATGCCTGGCGACTGGGTCGTAATAAGGAGACTTATAGTTACCATACTTGTTGTACGTTTTAGCCTTTCGGCCAATAATTTCCTTAGTCTTCTCATATCGTTCGTGCCGCTTTACTGGGTTATACCCGGCACGACTATTTGAAGTATAAGGAGACTTATACGCGTGAGAAAGAGAATCCTCGCCTCTAATCCTGTATATAAACTGGCTATTGCGCATTAGACGTCACCCCGTCCAGCTGCTTCTGAAGCTCGTCGAGCTGCCTAAGGTATTCTTCAGCCTCTTCAAGACTTAGCGCAGACACATCAATATGCTCCGGATTTTGATTAATTCCGCCTTCGTCCAAACCTTCCGCCATAGGAATGCCTTGATTCGGGTCGTCAGCAATCGGATTAATGTTCTTGTTAAGAAGAGCATCTGCGCGAGGATCATTAGACGGCTGGAATCCAATAATAGCACGGAATTCATTGGAGCTAACAATCTCATTTGCAGTGAAGCTATCGGCAATTGCTGCCAGAGTCTCAACGGGCGCAAGACGGAACGGATCTCTAAAGTAAGAAATAGACTGACCCTGAGAACGTGCTGTACGAGTAAGGAACTTTCGATTAAATTCGTCTACAAACGCCGCAAGAATTGGCTCAAGTGTACGATTGTAGTACTGAATCATTTCCTTCTCATCGGCCGTACCATCAAATACTGCTGGGGTAAGACCGAGTTGGGCATAGAGCTGATTTGTAAGATACTCAATCTGCTCGAGAAGCTTATTTTCAATCGGATGACCAAGTTGAACAATCTTCTCGGTCGCATCCATATAGGCGATTCCATACTTAGAATCGACAAGCTGCATCTCAACTTCCTTGATACGCTCTTTAGCTCTATCTTCTCGATTCTTCCCTTTAAGACCATACGGCATCTGAATGATGATGTTAAGCTTATCGGAATTCTGCTTATCATCAGTCGCATCCAAGAGGGCCAGCTTCGTGCGAAGTCTGAATAACGTCGAATTTGGCTTATTCATAACTTCATAGAACGGATTCTCGATGATAGCAACTACCGATTTGGGAAGTGTGATTTCCTCGTGACGGCCATTGCGATCGTTATAAAGGTCAATCCGCACATGCTCTGGATACCACTGCGTAATTCTACCAACTCGCAAAGACAAAATGTCATACGAATTGT
>RHMF01001056.1_pt1 | contig 16499 bp, 12 predicted proteins | sample 5365151 | NCBI WGS metagenome assembly RHMF01 (sample SAMN10266501, study PRJNA497801) | feces metagenome | isolation source: feces | host: Bos taurus | place: China: Prairie of Fairy Mountain | collected 2017-08-14 | reverse complement strand
TCGCTTGCATCACGGTAAATGTCGCCTACGTAGTTGAATACTTCTTTCTTCTCTCCTAACGCTAGGAGTGATTGGATTATCTTTTCTGCTTCTTCTTTGTTTCCGTTTGCTAAGTATGTGCTCCCTAATAAAGCTTTTAATTGTGCGTTTTCTGGTAGGTTTTTAACTCCTCTTTTTAAGACGTTTATTGCTTTATCTGTTTCTTTTGCTGCTTGATTTGCTGCGAAAATCTTGATATAAACGTCTGGTTTTTTAGTGTTTTCTTTTATAAGTTCTCTATAAAGTTCGTTTGCTTTGTCTGTGTTTTTCAACACTTCGTATGACAATGCCATAACGTATTTTGATTGTTCTAATGCTTCTTTATAGTTTGCTGCTTTTGCTGATTCTATTGCTTCTTCTGCATATTTGATAGCGTCTTCATATTTTTCTGCATTGAAAGCATTAACTGTTTCGTTTGAGAAGAAACTTGCTACAACGTTTAATGTACCATTACATAATGAAATAAATTCATTTGTACCATTTTTCTTTTCTATTTCAATTGCTTTTAATAAGGCATTTTTAGATTTCTTTGCAATCTCAACAATAGGTTCGTTAATTTTTTGTTTTTTCATTATTTTTTGGTCTTCCTTATTGTCAGATTGAGAGATTTCTACTACTCTTGCGTAAATTGCTCCTGCATAATACCAAGTTTTTGCTTCTAAACTTGTTTTTTCGTGAGCACATGCTTCATCAATATTTGTCATTGCATTACGTAAACGATTGTTTTGCCAATCGGCGTATGCACTTTGCACTTTCATTGTTTGAGCGCTTGCTCCAAATGTAATGGCTAATAATGCCAAAAATAAGATTCTTTTTTTCATTGTACAATTATTTTTATTCGTTATCATTATTTATTATTTCTTCTGCTTCGTCTTCTTCTCTGTTTATTTCAACGACAGAAGCAATTGAATCATTGTCTTTGATATTAATTAATTTCACGCCTTGGGTTGCTCGTCCTTGTTGTCTAATGTCGGCAACGTGCATTCTAATTGTTAGTCCTGAGCGATTCATTATCATTAAATCAAAGTCGTCATCTACTTGTTTTATAGCGACTAAGTCTCCTGTTTTTTCGGTTATGTTAAGCGTTTTGATACCTTTTCCTCCGCGGTTAGTGATTCGGTATTCTTCTAATTTACTTCTTTTTCCATATCCGTGTTCTGATACTACTAATATGTCGCTATCTTCTTTTGCAACTACCATTCCAATAACGAAATCGTCTTCTTCTGAAATTGAAATTGCCTTCACTCCTGCCGCTGTTCTGCCCATTGGTCTTACGGTGCTTTCGTTAAATCTTATACATTTACCGCTGCGAGTTGCTATAAGGATTTCATCACTTCCGCTTGTTAGTTTTGCTTCCAATAATTCATCTCCTTCTTTCAATCCAAAGGCTAAGATTCCTTTTTGTCTTGGACGTGAATATGCTTCAAGCGTTGTTTTCTTAATGTGACCATATTTAGTACACATTATTATATTGTTGCTTTCTACATATTCTTTATCACGTAAATCTTTTGTGGTTACGTATGCTTTTATTCTATCATCGTCCTCTATGTTAAGAATATTCTTAATCATTCTTCCTTTTGTTGTCTTTGTGCCTTCTGGAAGTTCAAATGCTCTTAGCCAATAGCATTTTCCTTTTTCGGTAAAGAAGAGAACGTAATCGTGCATTGAGGCAATATAAATATGTTCTATGAAGTCCTCATCTCTAAGGGCTCCTCCTCTACTTCCTTTTCCTCCTCGGTTTTGTACTTTGTATTCTGCAAGTGGGGTTCTCTTGATATAACCCATGTGAGATATTGAAACGACAACTTCTTCGTTCTTTATCATATCTTCAATGCGGAAATCTGCCGAAGAATATTCTATTGTAGAAAGTCTTTCATCGCCATATTTTTGACGAATTTCTAATAACTCATCTTTTATTACTTGCATCAAAACGCTTTCGTTTGAAAGAATTTCTCTACATCTGTTAATGAAAGCAAGCAATTCGTTGTATTCGTCTTGAAGTTTTTGTCTTTCCAATCCAGCTAATTGTCTTAGTCGCATTTCTACAATAGCTGAGGATTGTATTTCGGTAAATCCGAATCTGTCTTGCATTTCTAATTTTGCTTGTGTAATAGTTTCGGAATTCCTTATTATGTTTATGATTTCATCAATAAAGTCCAAAGCTTTTAATAGCCCTTCCACAATGTGCATTCTTTCTTCTGCTTTGGCTAATTCAAATCTTGTTCTTCTTTCTACAACTTCGTGACGGTGATTTACAAAACACTCAATCATATCTTTTAGATTGAGAAGTTGTGGTTTGCCTTTTACAAGTGCGATATTGTTGATTGAGAAAGATGTTTGTAGGTCTGAATATTGATAAAGTTTGTTTAAAACTACGTTAGACATAGCATCACGTTTTAGTTTGTAAACAATTCTTATACCATCTTTATTACTTTCATCTTTTATTCTTGAAATACCTTCAATTTTTTTCTCTTCCACCAATGCGGCTTGGCGTTTTATCATATCTGATTTGCAAACTTGATATGGCACTGAGGTAACAACTATTTGTTCTGCGTCAGAATGTTTGTCTTGTTCAAAGTGTGCGTTTGCTCTAATTACAATATGTCCTCTTCCTGTATGGAATGCTTCTCTTACACCATCATATCCGTAAATTATTCCACCTGTTGGAAAATCTGGTGCTTTGATATATTGCATCAATTCATCAATAGAGATTTCTTTGTTGTCGATATATGCAATTATTCCGTCAATACATTCGGTTAAGTTATGAGGAGCCATATTTGTTGCCATACCTACCGCAATACCATTCGTACCATTTATCATTAAATATGGTATCTTATTTGGTAAAACGGTTGGTTCGTCCAAACTATCGTCAAAGTTCTTTGTGAAATCGACTGTGTCTTTGTTTATATCTGCCAACATTTCATCGGCAATCTTTGACATTCTTGCTTCGGTGTAACGCATTGCTGCTGGTGGGTCAAGGTCTATTGAGCCAAAGTTACCTTGTCCGTCAATCATTGTATATCTTAATGACCATTTTTGAGCCATACGCACCATAGCCATATAAACTGAACTATCGCCGTGTGGGTGATACTTACCTAAAACCTCTCCTACTATTCTCGCAGATTTCTTGTGCTTGGTGTTATAGGTCATTCCCATATCTCCCATCGCAAATAAAATACGGCGATGCACAGGTTTCATTCCATCTCTTGCGTCTGGCAAGGCACGAGAGACAATAACACTCATTGCATAGTCTATATAGGCTTGCTTCATTTGAGTTTCTATATTGACTCTCTGTATCTTTTCGTTTTCTAAGTTCATATAGTAAAAATCCTATTTTAATATCAATCTACAAAAGTACAAAAAAAATTACTAAAACAAAGAAAAAAAATAATAAAACAAAGAAATATTTAACTAAAACAAAGAAAAAATTAACTAAAACAAAGAATTTTGAGTTTTGAATAAGATTATATATTTTTGCAACTTGAATTAAAGAAAATAAAATGGGATTATTTGAAACAAGAAAACCAAGACAATTTGAGTATAAGCCAAGATTTTACGATCCAAATAAGGAACAATTAGAGCAATTAAAGGCTAAGTATGGCGAAATTGAGGGAGAGTCTTACAAACGCCGAATAGATTTTAGAAGTGCAATGAAAGAAAAGAAAGAGGCTAAGTTAGGTAAACCTGCTTCTTTGCTTAGAGTGTTTTTAATTGCTACAATCATCACGGGATTGTTATATTTCCTTCTTCATTACGTTGAAAAATGGCAATAGAGGTATTAAGCGAAATTGTTGCTAACCAAATTGCAGCGGGCGAGGTTGTCAATCGTCCCGCCTCTGTTGTCAAAGAATTATTAGAAAACTCTATTGACTCAGGTGCAGATGAGATTCTATTGATTATAAAAGACGCTGGCAGAACGCTTATTCAGGTTAAGGATAATGGTTGTGGAATGTCAAGAGAAGATGCAGAGAATTTTCTTGCTCACGCAACAAGCAAAATCAGAACAAGCGAAGACCTTTTAAATCTTTGTACAATGGGATTTAGAGGCGAAGCATTATCTTCTATTGCTTCAATTTCGCAAATAGAACTGCAAACAAGGAGACAAGAAGATGAATTAGGAACAAGGGTTATTATTGAAGGAGGAGTAGTAAAAGAAGTGTCGGAAATTTCTTGTCCTAAGGGAACAAACATATTCGTAAAAAACATATTTTTTAACACTCCAGCAAGAAGAAATTTTTTGAAAAGCGATAGTGTAGAGTTTGGACATATTAACGAAGAGTTTATTAGAGTTGCCTTAGTTAATACAAATGTAAATTTTTCCTTATACCACAATGAACAATTACAATATCGTTTAGAGGTAGGTAATCAAAAGCGTAGAATTATAGATATTTTCGGTTCTAATCTTAAAGAAAAACTTTTACCAATAGAAGAAAACATTGAAGTTGTTAAGATAAAAGGTTTTGTTTGTAAAGCAGAGTTATGCAAAAAGACTAAAAATCAACAATATTTCTTTGTAAACGGTAGATTTATGAAGAATAACTATTTTGCAAATGCTATAGAAAGAGCATATTCTAATTTAATTGCAGAAAAAACTTATCCAATATTTTTTATAGAATTAGAGGTTAATCCAAAAAATATTGATGTTAATATTCACCCTACAAAAACCGAGGTAAAATTTCTTGATGACAAACTAATATATGCTATACTTCATGCTGCAACTAAGCGAAGTATTGGACAATTTTCCCTTTCTAACGAATTGGACTTTACAGCAAAACCAATAGAAATACCTGTTGTAACAAAAAGTTCTTCAATCCCTAACGCACCTGTTGTGAATTTTAATTCAAGTTTTAATCCCTTTGAATCAAAACCGCAAATCAAAGCCTATAATGAGGTGGAACAAGTAGTTCTTCCTCTAAATCTCACAGAAACTCAAACACCTAATAAAACGATTGTGTTTCAACTTGCAAATAAATACATAGTTAGTCAATCAAAAGATAGTTTTACTTTCATAGACCAAAGCCGTGCTTCGGAAAGAATTATATACGAAAAAATATTATCAAACAATACAACTACCATTGACTCACAACGTTTACTAACTCCTTATCCTCATAATTTTTCTCCGCAAGTTAATTGTCAAATCAAGGAGTTTACCCCTATTTTACGCCAATATGGAATAGAAATAGAGTATGATGAAGTAGAAAAACAATTCCTTATACTCTCAAAACCACTTTCTCAAAACATAGATGAGTGTATTGATTTTATAGAGGAGTTAATTTGCTCTCCATATCAAGAAGAAGGATTGGTAGAAAAACAAGAAGACAAGGCTATGCGTTTATCTAAGAAACTAAGACTAAAATACGGAGAAAAACTTTCGGACTATCAAATGCAGACTCTTCTTTCACAATTATTTTGTCTTCCTAATTGTCAAACAACCGCTGATGGAAAAAAAATAATTCACAAACTCACAATACAAGATATAGAAAATAAGTTTTAGAAAAATAACAAAGAAATTTTTAAGCAATGTATCAACAATATTCACCACCAAAATTTAATATTCTTCCACCCGTTTGTAAGAATCTTTTGATAATAAACGTAATTGCGTTCCTTGCAACATACGTTTTTAAAATGCGAGGAATAGATTTAAGCGATATTTTCGGTTTGCATTTCTTTGCCTCGGACAATCATTACTTTTGGCAATACATCACATACGCCTTTTTTCACGCTAATTTCTCTCATTTGTTTTTCAATATGTTTGCTATATGGATGTTTGGCTACACTTTGGAGAATGTTTGGGGACAAAAAAGATTTCTAATCTTTTGTTTAGTGGCTTGTCTTGGTGCTGCTGTTGCTCAACAAGGCGTTTATTATTTTATGTACTCTGATTTACTTCATGGAGTCTATTCGGGAGTAAACATTGGTGGTGGAATAACTATCTCAACCGCTGAGTTTTTGAATAATCTCAACACCGTAGGAGCATCAGGTATTGTTTTTGGTTTGCTTGCCGCTTTTGGAATGATGTATCCTAATTCAACAATTTATTTTTACTTTCTAATTCCAATCAAAACTAAATGGTTCGTAATTATTTATATTCTTTTAGAGTTGTTTAACGGCATCACAACAACTTCTGATGGTGTTGCACACTTTGCTCACTTAGGGGGAGCAATTGCAGGTATTATTCTGCTTTTGATTTGGAAAAAACAAAGAGACGAATATAGGTTTTAAATGAGCGAAAATAAAGAAAAAAAAGATCAATTTGTAATAGCGTATCTAAATAATTTAGACTATACAGACTCTTGCATTGAACACGCAGTGCAGATTGCTAATATATTAAACAAAGGTCTTATTTTAATCCATATTTATGATGAACAACTAACTTCAATAGGTGTTGAAGAGGCGGAAATTAAACTAAAAGAATTAAATTCTAAAATCTCTGATACACAACTTCATTCATATATTTCTTTAAAGGGTAACTCCAAAGAAATAATTGGTAAATTAGGACAATTACTTAATGCGGTTATTATTGTTACTTCTTGCAATCCTAATGAGAAACAAAAGAATAAAGCGGATAATCCTTCTGTGCTCTTGAAGAATATGGAAAACTCTCGAACAGCCTACTTGATTTGCAATCAAAAAGAAAGTATTGTTGATTATAAAAAGGTGCTTTTGACTCTCAATAACGCAAGAGAAAGTAAAGAAAAAACACTTTGGGCTTCTTATTTCGCAAGATTTTTTGGTAGTGAGGTAACTTTGTTTTACCATACCTACAAAGATAGTTTCTATCAAAAGCAATTGAATCTTAATCTTGCTTTTGCAAGAAAAATGTTAGGACAATTCTCCATTATTCCTTCAAATCACAAAAGCGAAGATAGGAAAACTCTATTAGATTTACAGGCTTTGAATTATGCAGACAAGGAAAACTATGGGGTAATTATTTGTCAAACAACAAAGGATAAAAGCTTTTTTGATAAGATTAAAGGATTGGAAGAAGTTAAAGTGCTTAAAGAATTGAACGATAAAGCAATACTTTTTCTTAATCCAAGAGATGATTTGTTTGTTTTATGTGAATAGATTTTATGTTATACTTAATTATTTTTTTAATTCTCCTTTATCTTGTTTTTCGTCTTTTAACAACGGTTGTTATTCCTCGCTATGTGCTGAATAATGTAAAGAAATATCAAGAGAAATTCAAAAAAGATAATCCTCATATATTTAAAAAAGAAGACGAGAAAAAGCAATAATTCTCGTCTTCTTTGTTTTTGATTTATACCCACTTGATTAGTGGTAATTCCATACGATGTTGCATTAGTGGATGTTTAGGATAAATTCTGAAAGCAAAGTTGTGTACTCCTGCCCTACTTGTTTTGATTTTTATTTCATAATCTGCTTTCTTGTTTGAGGTTGAAATAAGTTCAAAAGGTGCTATAAGAGTGTAATCATTTATTTGATTATTTTCTTTATCTGCTATAATCATTTCTACTCCTATGTGTTCTGCAGAAATTTTGCCAAGAAATAAACTAACCTTTGCTTTGAAAATATCATTTAATTCTATGTCTGTGTTTTCTACATCAGGAATTTGAACATCTAACAATTCTATTGCGTTCCATAAACGAGTCATTTGATTTTTCCAATCAGCGTATTCTTTGGCTAATTGAGCGTTTTTTTCGCTTAAATCACTGACTTTTTTGAACATTTTATTGTAAAATTTAGAGTAATAGTCGTCTAATTGTCTTTTCATAGTAAAATGTGGTGCTATAAGAGCAATTGTATGTTTTATTCTCTCAACCCATTTTACTCTAATGCCATTTTTGTCTTTAAAATTGTAGCAAGGGATAATTTCATTCTCAAATATATCGTAAATCATCTCAGCATCCAATGCGTTTTGGTAGTCATTAGATTCGTAAGTCTGTTCTTCTGGTAATGCCCAGCCTGCTTGGCTAACATATCCCTCAGCCCACCAACCGTCTAATACTGAAAAATTAACTACACCGTTCATTACTGCTTTTTCTCCGCTTGTTCCCGAAGCTTCCAATGGGCGTGTTGGCATATTTAACCAAAGATCTACTCCACGAATTAAGTGTTTAGCGATATACATATCATAGTTTTCCAAAAATATTATTTTGCCAACAAATTCTGGCATCTTAGAAATTTCTATGATTCGTTTGATTAGATTTTGTCCTGCTCCGTCTTGTGGATGTGCTTTACCTGCAAATAAGAATACAACTCCTGAATCTACTATTTGTTTTAGTCGTTCAAGATTTGTAAACAATAAGTTTGCTCGTTTATATGTCGCAAATCTTCTTGCAAATCCTACTACAAATTTATCTTCTGTAAGTTCATTTATAGTTTGGAAGTAAAGTTGAGGATTTTCTGCTCGTTTTGTAAAATCTTTCTTTAAACGTTTTTTTACAAACTCAATAAGGTTTTTCTTTTCATTATTGTGAGTGTTCCAGATCAAAGAATCCTCTACTTCATATATCTTTTTCCAATACTTATCGTTTGATTCATCTTGAAGATATGCCTCAGAGAATGTTTGTTTGTAAAGATTCAACCAAGCCTTTGAGGTCCAAGTTGAATGATGTACGCCATTTGTTACATAATCTATGTGTAATTCTCTTGAGAAATAGCCTTTATAAAGGTAGGAAAACATATCTCGACTCACTCTTGCGTGTATTCTACTCACTCCATTCACGTATTGCGAAAAATTCATTGCTAATACACTCATTGAGAATTTAGAATCTCGATTTTCTCCATCTTTTCCAAGAGAGAAAAACTCGTCCCAAGTCAAATGAAGTTGATCTGCAAAATGTCCAAAATAGCCTCGCATCAATTCTTCTGAGAAAGCATCGTGTCCAGCAGGCACAGGAGTGTGTGTTGTAAATAATGTACTATTTCTTACTAACTCTTGTGCTTGTTTAAAGGAATAAGATTTTTTTTGAATGAAGTTTCGCATTCTTTCAAGGCTTGAAAAAGCAGAGTGTCCTTCATTGTTGTGGTATAAAACCACAGGAAGATTTAATTCTTCTACTAATCTAACTCCCCCTATTCCTAAGAGAATTTCTTGTTTTAAACGATTTTCCCAATTTCCTCCATAAAGTTGATTACTAATTGCTCTATCTTCAGAATTGTTCTCTTCAATATCGGTGTCAAGCAAATAAAGAGGTACTCTACCTACTTCACAACGCCATATTTTCGCATAAATATTTCTGCCAGGGAATGCCAAAGATATCTTTCTCCATAATCCGTTTTCGTCTTTTTCTGCTTGTAGTGGCAGATGCGTAAATTTTTGAGGATATTGTGCCGAAATCTGTTCGCCTTCTTTAGTTATTTGTTGTGTGAAATAACCATTGCGATATAGCAAACCAATACCTATCATATTTTTATTAGAATCGCTCGCTTGTTTTAGGTAGTCTCCTGCAAGCATTCCTAAGCCTCCGCTAAATATTTTTAAGGTATCGTGTATTCCGAACTCCATGCTCAAATATGCAATCATATCTCCTTCCTTATTTTCTGCTTTTTGCATATAGGAGTTGAAGAGTTGTTGTACTTTTTCTATTTTTTCTATGAATTTTTCATCTCTTAAAAGATTTTCTATTTCTTCTTGCGAAAGCGATTCTAAAAGATGAATTGGGGAACGTTCATATTTTATGAATTTTTCTTTGTCTATGTATTCAAATAGTTCGTATGCGTCGCTGTTCCAAGTCCACCAAAGATTTTTACTTAGTGTTTGAAGAAACTCTAACTTTGAGGGCATTTTTTGCTTTATGAATATCTTTTTCCAATTAGGTGTTTGACCCCAATTTATTTGAGATGTAAATTCTTGACTTATTGACTGTTTATGACTATATTGTTCTTTTCTAAATTCTGCTCTTGAAATAGCTCTGTCGTATGCTTCTATATAATTGTTAATCAATTTTTCCCAAACCACAGTTAAGGAAAGGTTCATTGCTTTTGCTTTTAAGTTTTGATTTTCCTTTCTGTCGTTTTTCAAAAACTCTTCTATCGTGATTTTAATCTTACTTATAACTTCCTTGATATTGTCATCATTTCTTTCAATTACCGTAAGAACTTTGTCAATGTCGTATTTTCCGCTATTCATCCAGCGACCAAATCCTGCTAAACTTGTAGTTATACTTGGAACTCCAAAAGCAATACTTTCCATCGGTGTATATCCCCAAGGCTCATAATAAGATGGGAAAATAGATAAATCAAATCCTGTTAGAAAATCAAAATACGGAATATTAACCAAACCATCTTTTCCATCTAAATAAGAAGGTATGAAAATAATCTTTACTTTTTCTGATTGTGAATTATTAAGATTGTTAGCTTTTATTTCATTTAATATAGGATCACTTTGCTCGTCTACGTTATATGCAGGAACGGCAATAACGGCTACTACTTCTTTTTCTATATTTGATTTATTTAGTTCACCTAATGCTTTAATAAAAACATCTATTCCCTTGTTTTTAAATTCATAACGACCAGAATTGATTATAAGAAAAGCATCTTGTGAAATTTTTGTATTGGTTAATTTTTCTGCTACTGAGATTATTTTTTTGCGAGAGGTATTTGATATTTCTTCGTATGCTTCTGCTTTTGGTACAAAGTCGTTTTCAAATCCGTTTGGTGTGATTACATCTGCTGATTTTTTGAAAAATTGTTTGCATTCAGCATTTGTAATTTCGCTTACCGTAGTAAATACATCTGCATTTAAGGCTGAGAGTTTTTCCATAGAGTATTTTGCTCTCATATTAAACTGATTGGCTACGTTTTCGCCTTCAAAATATTGCAAAGAACTATATAAAGCCATATTATTGCCGGCTAAACAACGTCCTAAAACGCTTGCGTGTGTTGTAAAGGCAGTTGCTATTTGTGGACAATACTTTTTTAGATATAGTATTCCACTTCCTGTCATCCATTCGTGAAATTGTGCTACTATTTTGTCTTTTGCTTCGGCATAAAATTCATAAAAATTTTCTATTACTTTGGCTGACGCATATCCAAATAAACAAGGTTCTATGTAATCCCAATTTCCTGTTATGCTATCTAAACCATATTCTTGCCAAAAGTCTGAGAAAATTCCATCTTTTTGAGAAAAATATTGTGTAAAATCTACTAAAATTACTATTGGCTCTCCAATAATTTTCCAATGTCCTATTCTAATTCTTAAACCTTTTGTTTGTGCGTATTGTCTCCAAGATTTGAATAAGCAATTGTCTTCTTCAAATTCACTATTTTCTAATTTATCTTTACAAATGTCGGGACCTATAAGTATTAACTCGCCTTTTATTTTTTCTTTTAGTGTTTTAGCTTTAGTAGAAACTACTGTGTGTATTCCGCCTACTTTATTGCAGACTTCCCAACTTGTTTCAAATAAATAATCTATATGATTCATTATTTTATCCTATATTTAACATTCTTTTTCGAGCAAATTCGTATCCGCTTTTTAAGTCTGCAAAGATTTCTTCAACGCTTTTGATTTCGTTTATCATACTTGCAACTTGCCCTATTTCTAATTCTCCTTCTGTTAAGTTACCTTCAAACATTCCTATTTTACTTCTGCCTTTTCCTATCAACTCTAAAAGTTCTTCTTTGCTTGCTCCTCGATTTTCTGCTTCCATTACTGAGGAGAAAAAGCCACCTTTTAAAAGTCTTGTAGGAGAAAGTTTGCGGAAAAACAACATTGTGTCGCCTTCTTTTGAGTTTACAACTGCGTTCTTAAAGTTTTCGTGAGCCGAAGATTCTTTGCTGATTGCAAATGCTGAGCCTATTTGAACTCCTTCTGCACCAAGCGAAAGCATTGCAAAGATTTGTTCTCCGCTTACAATACCTCCTGCTGCTATTACAGGAATATCTACTGCTTTTACTATTTGTTGAACAAGCACAAGAGTAGAAGTTTCTTCTTTTCCATTGTGTCCACCTGCTTCAAAGCCTTCTGCAACTATTGCATCGCAACCTGCTGCTTGTGCTTTCAATGCAAATTTTTCATTAGCTACTACATGAACAACTTTAATTCCATTTTCCTTTAAGCGTTGTGTATGAAGAGCAGGATTTCCCGCAGAAGTAAAAACCACAGGCACTTTTTCTTCTATTACCTTCTCAATATGTTCTCCACTCATTGGGTTCATTAGCGGAATATTTACTCCAAAAGGTTTATCGGTTGCTTGTTTTGTTTTCCTAATGTGTTCAACCAATATTTCAGGTGTCATAGAGCCTGCACCTAATAGGCCTAATCCTCCTTGACTACTTACTGCTGAGGCTAATTCCCAGCCACTACACCAAACCATTCCCCCAGAAATTATAGGATAGTTTATAGAAAATAAATCTGTTAATCTTGTATTCATTTTTTTTCTTTGTTTTATTTTTCTAACTCTTTGTTTCGGAAAATTATTTCTTTGTTTTATTTTTTAAATTCTTTGTTTTAAAAAATTATTTCAAAGACTTATTTTTCTGCAAAAATAAAACAATTCTGAATAATTTATGTTCAAAAAAATATAAAAAACTTTGTGTATATTGTTTTTATTTGTAATTTTGGGCTTTGAATTAGATTAGAAATTTAAATATAGAAATAATAAAATGAAAAAAACATCTATCTTTTTAGCATTTGCTATGCTATTCTCTATCAATTTATTTGCTCAAAGAGGTGGCGATTGGAGAACAGGAAAATGGCATAGAAATTTCCCAGAACATTTATTAACTTTACACGCTTCCTCAACCCAAACAGCAACTCAACAAAGTATAACTAACCCTTGGAGTATTGGAGTAAACGTTGGCTATGAGAATAGAATAAGACCTTATAATAAAAACAATCAAGTTTCTCTTGGTTGGGGTGTTCACTCAGGTATACAAATATATCCTGGTGTGAGCATTAAACATAACGCAACAGGTTCAAACGAAGAAGTGAAATTTGGTAAATATAGAACCTATGGCTATGTTCCTTTAATGGTTAGTGCTTCTATGTACATAACAACTCGCCCTACTGCAAGTTTCTTTTTACAATTAGCAGCGGGTGGTAATATGTTGTTAGGACAAAGAGATTTCGCTTATGAAGAAAACATAATTTATATACAAAAAGATCCGGCTAATTCAGTCAAACTTTCTCATTTTATACCATCTGCAAGATTTCTTATAGGATTTATGACAGAGCTTACACCTAATATTCGTTTTAGAGGAAGTTTTGGTGCTCAATATGAAATGGGTTACACTGATGAATATAGAGGGTATTGTGATGAAAATGGAGGATTTACAGCAGAAGAATCTGTATTTACCAATGATCCAACATTAAGTACAGTTGTTGAATTAGGCTTGGCATTTTCTCTTTAATAAAATGTTATGCACCTATTTTACACACCGGATTTTGAACTCAACGAAGGAGAATATTATTCTTTAAACAAAGAAGAATCCACTCATTGTATTAAAGTATTAAGACTTAGAGAAAAAGATATAATCTGCCTTACCAATGGTTTAGGCAGATTTGTTTTTGCAGAAATCAGCGATGCAAATCCAAAGAATTGTAGTTTTGTTGTAACCGAAGTGAAAGAAGACTACGGAAAACGAGATTTTAGAATTCATATTGCAGTTGCTCCTACTAAGAATATGAATAGAATGGAATGGTTTTTGGAGAAAGCAGTTGAAATGGGAGTAGATAAAATTTCGTTTTTCATAGGAGAACATAGCGAAAGGACAATTATTAAAAGAGAACGTTTAGAAAAAATAATGGTATCTGCACTTAAACAATCTCTAAAAGCATATATGCCCGAGTTGAATGAGAATGCGGATTTTAGAGAGTTGGTAAATTCTAATGAAACAAAGAAATTTATCGCTTATTGTAAGCCTGATGGAAGAACAAGTATAAAAGAAAGTTATAACAAAGGAGAAGACGTTTTGATTTTAATAGGTCCTGAGGGTGATTTTTCCGAAAAAGAAGTAGAATTAGCACTTAATAATGGTTTTCAAGCAATAACATTAGGTGAAAGTCGTTTAAGAACAGAAACAGCGGCACTTTTTGCATTGCAAAGCATACATTTTGTAAATATGTAAGTAATGAAAAAAAAACTATTCTATATAATTATTAGTTTATTTTTACTGAATACATCTCAATCTCAAACCTCTATTGCATTATTAAAGTACAATGGTGGTGGGGATTGGTATGCAAATCCTTCATCTCTTACAAATCTTATAAAATTTTGCAATGAAAATTTAAAAACCAACTTAGATGAAAAATTTCCTACCGTAGAGGTCGGAAGTAATGAAATATTTCTCTATCCTATATTACACATGACAGGACATGGAAACGTGGTTTTTTCTTCACAAGAGGCAGAAAATTTAAGGAATTACCTTTTAGGTGGTGGCTTTTTGCACATTGATGATAATTATGGAATGGATAAATACATAAGAGAGGAAATGCTTAAAGTTTTTCCAGATTTGCAATGGGTAGAACTACCTTTTTCTCATCCAATCTATCATCAAAAATACGATTTCCCTTATGGGCTTCCAAAGATTCACGAACACGACAACAAAACTCCGCAAGGACTTGGATTGTTTTATGAAGATAGATTGATATGTTTTTATTCTTATGAATGCGATCTTGGAGATGGTTGGGAAGATGAAGAGGTTCACAATGACCCTTATGAAAATAGATTAAAAGCATTGAAGATGGGTGCAAATATCGTACAGTTTGTATTTATGCAATAAAAAAATAAAGATATGGGTATAAATTTTACAGAAATATTAACAGCCTTTATGGTGTTGTTTGCCGTAATCGATATTACAGGTTCTGTTCCTGTAATAATAGATTTAAGAAGCAAATCAAAAAAAATAAACGCTGAAAAAGCAGCAATTATATCTTTTTTTCTAATGCTTATTTTCCTTTTTGTAGGAGAAGCAGTTTTGAAATTTTTCCACGTAGATGTTCATTCCTTTGCAATAGCGGGAGCAATAATCCTTATCGCAATAGCAATAGAGATGACATTTAATGTAGAATTATTTAAAAACGAAGGACCAAGTGAAAATTCCACTATTGTACCTTTGGTTTTCCCTTTAATAGCAGGAGCAGGTGCTTTAACAACTGTGCTTTCACTTAGAGCAGAATGTGAAACAATTAACATTATCATAGCAATTGCATTAAATATGTTGTTTGTTTGGTTTGTGGTAAAAAAAGTTAATTGGGTTGAAAAGATATTAGGAAAAGGTGGAATTTACATTTTAAGAAAATTTTTTGGAGTTATTTTGTTAGCAATGAGTGTAAAGCTTATTATTTCTAACCTAATACCGTTAATTTCGTAAAAATAAATTAAATATATGCAACGTAAGTGGACAGAAAACGCTCAAAAAGTCATTGAAAACGCACGTGGAGAAGCAATAAGACTACGCTGTCAATACATAGAGTCTGAACATCTTCTTCTTTCTATGCTAAGACTACCTAAATGTAGTGCAACAATGCTGGTAAATGAGCGATGCAAAGATATAGAGCAACTAAAAACAGACTTAGAACTATCAGTTTCACAATTTAGTATTGACGAAAATTTATACGAAGAAAGCGATGAAATATCATTCTCGGAAGAATGTGATATTGTAATAAAAGCAGCTAATATTGGAGCAATAAAATTAGGAAACAATTTCGTCAATACACTTCATTTATTTTCTGGATTCTTTTTTAAAGCAGGTAACAGAGTAGCTGAAATTCTAAAAAAGCACAACATAAATAACACAAAAAGCTTTGACAAACCAAGCAATGGAAGTATAACTATTCAAGTTACTACACGCGGAAACCTTGCTGATGTCATTCCTGAGATAAAAAATATTGAAGAAGCATTCTCTGATTCTATGTTTTCAGACCAAGAACCTCCAAGAGTAGAAAAAATAAAAAAGATAAAAGACTTTCTTGGAGAAGAAGACAATGTTTCCGATACTCCATTTTTAGATAACTTTGGCAAAAACCTTACAGAGGCAGCAAAAAACAAAATATTAGACCCTGTTGTTGGTAGGGGAAAAGAAATAGATCGCATTTGTCAAGTATTAAGTCGTAGAAAAAAGAATAATCCTATTCTAATTGGAGAGCCAGGAGTTGGAAAAAGCAGTATAGCTGAAGGATTAGCGATAAAAATAGCAAATGGAGATGTGCCATACACACTTTCAAATAAAATAATCTATACTTTAGATTTAGCATTAGTTGTTGCAGGTACAAAATACAGAGGACAATTTGAAGAAAGAATAAAAGGACTAATTGCAGAACTTGAAAGGAATAGAAATATCATTCTTTTTATTGATGAAATCCATACAATAGCAGGTGCAGGAAATTCCGAAGGAGGCTTAGACGCTTCAAACATATTCAAACCTGCCTTAGCACGAGGAGAAATACAATGTATAGGAGCAACAACCATAGAAGAATATCGCAAACACATAGAATCTGATGGAGCATTAGAGAGAAGATTTCAAAAAATCTTTATTGAACCAACCACAGA
>RHMF01000521.1_pt1 | contig 16516 bp, 12 predicted proteins | sample 5365151 | NCBI WGS metagenome assembly RHMF01 (sample SAMN10266501, study PRJNA497801) | feces metagenome | isolation source: feces | host: Bos taurus | place: China: Prairie of Fairy Mountain | collected 2017-08-14 | reverse complement strand
TGTTCCTAAGTGGCTTTTCCCGCCGGTTGCCTGTGCCGGATTTTGGACCCTGATAAGACAAAGGCACATCGCCGCCCATACTGCTATCATGAATATGTTGGCGTGCCAGCCCGGGCGTGGCGTGATCCAGATGCTGTATGCGTTCCCGAGTACTATGGCAAAAACCGTAAGGATAATCCATCTTTTTACAAGACTTCCGGCAACCGCCCATCTGCTCTGTCCTTTTTCCAGTCTTTTCCTCATTGCAAAAGGGAATGCAGCTCCCATGGAGAAGAGGAAGAACGGGAAGACGAGGTCAACCCAGGTGATGCCTGGAACATCAGGATTGAATGCATAGGTAGGTGGAGGTGTCTGTGCGTGGAACATCCACGCAGGAAGGTCTGAATTGAAACCGATGTTAGCACATAGAACCATACCGATTATAGCGATTGCGCGAAGTATGTCTATGGAAGCGATTCGTTCTGATTTGGCCTTGCTGGTCATATCGTGTTTACTTTAAAATATTTCTGCAAATTTAATGAATATTATTAAATTATTTTAAATTTATACTCCTAATTGACGGTTATATGACATCTACTGAAATTTTGTCGTATATTTGTTTAAGAAACCAATTAATCAGGTGAATATGAACAATTTCAAGCTATGTGGATTCCTGATCGGGATATTCATGATATTATCCGGTCGTCTTGGTGCACAGGAAGTGGTATATACAGATGCGTCCGCATTCCCGCTTTACGGCAAGGTCTCGGAAGAAACAAACGGAAGGTATGAACGCCTTCCTTCATATCTTGAAGGCGTGGCTCGCGGTCCTGTGTGGCGTCTCGGCCGTAATTCTGCCGGTCTTTTCATAAGATTCCGCTCTAATTCCACTTCTATCCATGCCAGATGGGAACCTTTGTTCAACAATTCGATGACCCATATGACTGATACCGGTACCAAGGGACTGGACCTGTATGCTCTCGTGGATGGAACCTGGAGACATGTAGGTTCTGCACAGCCTAAAGGGAACAAACCGGAAAGACGTATCATTGCCAATATGGATCCGGTAGAGCGTGAATATATGCTTTATCTGTCTTTATATGATGGTGTCAAGTCTCTGGAAATAGGCGTTGATAAGGGGGCGACACTCGATATGCCTGCAGTTGCAAGACCTTCACGTGAAAAGCCTGTCGTGATGTATGGAACTAGCATCCTTCAGGGAGGTTGTGCCAACCGTCCCGGAATGGCTCATACCAATATCCTCGGCCGTCGCCTTGACCGGGAAGTGATCAACCTTGGTTTCAGCGGCAATGCTTTGCTTGATATGGAGATTGCAGAGCTCATGGCTTCTGTAAAGGATCCCGGACTTTTTGTGCTGGACTATGTTCCTAATGCTTCAGCAGATGCTATAGATGAGAAAGGTGAGAAATTCTTCAGGATAATTCGTGATGCTCATCCTGATGTACCTGTCATTTTCATCGAGGATGTGATTTTCCCTCATACCATTTTCGATAACAGGATTCTTGAAGAGGTTACAAAGAAGAATGAGGCCCAGCTGCGTCTTTACAGAAAACTTAAGAAGTCAGGAGAAAAGGGAATATATTATATAGATGCCGAAGGAATGATCGGCGATGACGGGGAGGCTACTGTCGATGGCATACATTTTACAGATCTCGGTGCCATGAGGTATGTGGACCATGTGCTTCCTGTAATAAAGAAGGTTCTGCGTAAAAATAAATGATATGAAGCATAAGATAACTAAAATCGCAGTTTGTGCTTTATGCATGTCACTGGCTATGTCATGTGCGGTGATGGAATCTGTTGATGTACTGGTTGTCGGAGGCGGCGCAAGCGGAGTGTCGGCCGGAATACAGTCTGCAAGAATGGGAGTCCGGACGATGATTGTCGAGGAGACTCCGTGGCTTGGCGGTATGCTTACCTCAGCCGGTGTCAGCTGTGTTGACGGAAACTACAATCTGCGAAGCGGTATCTTCGGAGAGTTTGCAGATTCACTTGCTGCTCGTTATGGAAGCTATGAAGCTCTTCAGAGCGGTTGGGTGAGTTACATCAACTTCGATCCTCAGATCGGTCAGGAGGTGTTCACGAATATGGTTGAAGCATGCGGGTCTCTCCTGACAGTCAGACGTGAGACGGTTATGACAGATGTGAAAGGGGAAGAAGGAGACTGGACAGTGACCTTCCGTGATCAGTCCGGCAGAAAGCTCAAGGTCAAGGCTGATGTCCTGATCGATGCGACAGAGCTTGGAGATGTCGCAAAGGCATGCGGAGTGGATTACAGGATCGGAATGGAGGCTTCTGAGCAGACGGGAGAGTCAATAGCTCCAGATGCAGCCAATGATGTCATTCAGGATCTTACATATGTGGCGTTTTTGAAGGATTATGGTCCTGATGCCGATATGACCATTGAGAAACCGGAAGGGTATGATCCTTCGCTGTTCTACGATTCGGCACGCAATCCGATGAGTTCCGAGACAGCTGAGACGGGACAGACCATATGGTCTCCTGAGATGATGATAACATATGGAAAGACCCCGCAGGGAAGATATATGATCAACTGGCCTATATATGGCAACGATTATTATGTCAACCCTATCGAGATGAGCGGCAAAGAGAGACAGGAGGCTTATGAGAAGGCAAAGAACTTTACATTATGCTTTGTGTATTTCATTCAGACTCATCTGGGTATGAAGAACCTGGGTATTGCAGATGATGTGTTCCCTACAGAGGACGGAATGCCGTTTTTCCCATATCATAGAGAGTCCCGCAGGATCGTGGGCGAGGCTTTCTTCACCATGGATGCGGCCGCGGATCCATATGGATATGAGAAGGCGTATTACAGGACTGGTGTAGCTGTCGGAGATTATGCAGTGGATCATCATCATTTCCGCCATCCGGAGTGGCGTACTCTTCCGGATCTTCATTTCTATCCTATCCCTTCCTTCAATGTGCCGATGGGAGTGCTTATACCGAAACAGAATGATGTGGAAGACCTTATCGTTGCAGAAAAGTCGGTTTCTGTATCCAACCTTATAAATGGAGCTACCAGGCTTCAGCCTGTGGTGATGCAGCTCGGACAGGCTTCCGGAGCTCTTGCGGCTTTGGCTCATATGGAGGGGAAATCAGTGAAGAAAGTTGGTGTGCGTCAGGTTCAGGAGGCTCTTCTTGATGCGGGCTGCTACATCATGCCATATCTGGATCTCCCTAAGAATGACAGGCATTTCAAGGCACTTCAGAGGATCGGTGCTACAGGTATTCTCCGAGGTGAAGGCAGGAATGTAGGCTGGTCCAACCAGACATGGTTCAGGACTGAAGATCCTCTTCTGGCTGAAGATATCCATGCTGAAGGCTTCTATAACGGTTCATTGGGAATGGAGGAAGGCCCTGTCAAGGTGGGGACGCTTGTCGGAGTAGTCAGAGGACTAGGCGGAAACATTCCTTCTTCTGTTGAGGACTGGTGGGGAAGGATCGGATTATCAGACTATGATTCCGACCGTATAGCTACAAGGCTGGAGGCTGCGGTTCTCATTGATGCGGCCTTTGACCCATTCGGAATGTTTGAAGTGGATTACAATGGAAATATAAGAATGTGGTAAACCTGTCATTCGGCGATCCCTGCATCGATCCAGGCCTTGCCGAGGTTTATCGAATCTTTCATAGCCAGCTCCTCGTCGATGCCATAACGGTCGATGAGGAGTTTTGCCATTTCTTCATATGTGAATTCCTTGCCGGCAAGCTCGTTCCATAGGAAGGCGGCTGTGGAATTGAATGATATCAGCTTGTTGAAGTTGATGTGCTCCAATCCTTCGCCGGTTACTATGTTTTCTCCGCATACTTTACGTAGCACGAATCCGTCCTTGATCCTCATGATAGCTTGATTTTGCCTGCAAAAATATCAAAAAAGCCCATTCCCACAAAACATTTGCTATATTTGTAGATTATTCTTAAAAAAAAGATAAGATATGAAGATTGCAGTAGCCGGTACCGGATATGTCGGCATGTCCATGGCAACCTTGCTGGCACAGTATAACGATGTGACTGCGATTGATATCGTGCCTGAAAAGGTGGCGATGATCAATCGAAGGGAATCTCCTATTCAGGATGATTACATTGAGAAGTATTTCGCAGAACGTGAGCTTTCCCTGAAGGCGACTCTGGACCCTGCGGAGGCATATGCCGATGCTGATTATGTGATAGTGGCTGCTCCTACGAACTATGACCCCAAGAGGAATTTCTTTGATACTTCAGCGGTCGAGTCTGTAATACGTACAGTATTGGAATTCAATCAGAAGGCCTTCATAGTGATAAAATCCACAATACCTGTAGGATATACTGCTGAGATCAGAAAGAGACTGGACTGTAACCGTATCATGTTCAGTCCTGAATTCCTTCGTGAATCAAAGGCTCTCTATGATAATCTTTATCCAAGCAGGATAATCGTCGGTACCGATATGGAGGATCCTCGTCTTCTTGAGGCTGCGGAATCCTTTGCTGAGATGCTTCAGCAAGGCTCATTGAAACCGGAAGTCGAAAGACTTATCATGGGATTTACGGAAGCTGAGGCGGTGAAGCTTTTCGCCAACACATATCTGGCACTCAGGGTTTCATACTTCAATGAACTTGACACATATGCCGAGCTGAAAGGCCTGGATACAGGTAAGATCATTCATGGCGTATGTCTGGATCCGCGTATCGGCGATGATTACAACAATCCGTCTTTCGGATATGGAGGATATTGTCTGCCTAAGGATACCAAGCAGCTTCTTGCCAATTATGATGATGTGCCGCAGAATCTCGTACGTGCCATTGTCGAGAGCAACAGGACGAGAAAAGACTATATCGCGGACCGTGTACTTCAGAAGGCAGGCTACTATTCATATACCGAGGGATCGGAATATGATGCCGGCAGCGAGAAACCGTGTGTCATCGGTGTCTATCGTCTGACAATGAAGAGCAATTCTGACAATTTCAGGCATAGCTCGATCCAGGGTGTGATGAAAAGAGTCAAGGCTAAAGGAGCGAAGGTCATCGTTTATGAGCCTTCTCTTGAGGACGGCACGACATTCTTCGGAAGCCGCGTTGTGAACGACCTTGCCAGCTTCAAGGAGATGTCAGACGCGATCATTGCAAACAGATACGATCCTTTGCTTGACGATGTGAAGGATAAGGTTTATACTAGAGATATTTTCAGAAGAGACTGATATGGATACTCATGTTGTGATAATGGCAGGTGGTATCGGCAGCCGTTTCTGGCCGATGAGCACTCCGGATCTGCCGAAGCAGTTCGTGGATATCATGGGTGTGGGCAAGACCCTCATTCAGATGACTGTGGAGCGTGTTTCGACTCTCTGCCCGATTGAGAACTTCTGGGTCGTTACCGGAGAAAGATATGTGGATCTTGTAAAGGAACAGCTCCCTGAACTTCCTGTTGACAATATACTTGCGGAACCCGCAGCCAGAAATACTGCGCCATGTATAGCATATGCATGCTGGAAGATCAGAAAACATCATCCGGACGCCAATGTGGTGGTCACTCCGTCGGATGCCCTGGTCATCAATGTCGATGAGTTCCGCCGTGTCATAGCTGCAGCCCTTGACTTTACAGGAAACGAAAAGAGGATTGTTACCATAGGCATAAAGCCGAGCCGTCCGGAGACGGGGTATGGTTATATAGAAGAAGGCGAACTTGCAGAAGGAGAGGTATATAAGGTCGATTCATTCAGGGAAAAACCTTGCCTTGAAGTTGCAGAACAGTATCTGGCCGACGGCGGATATCTTTGGAATGCCGGAATTTTCGTATGGAACATCGATACCATCATGTCTTCACTCCGTACATATGTACCCGGACTGGCAGCATTGATGGATGAGATGGCCGAGTCATTCTACACTGATGATGAAGTTGAAACAGTCGGACGCCTCTTTCCTGCATGCGAGAAGATTTCGATTGACTATGCCGTAATGGAAAAGGCTGACTTCATCTATACCATTCCTGCAGATTTCGGCTGGAGCGACTTGGGTACATGGGGATCGCTCAGGACTCTTATGGACAGAAATGAAGAGGGTAATGCTGTTGTCGGCAATGATGTACGTCTGTATGATTGCCGAAACTGCATTGTACATGTGCCGGACCTTAAAAGGGTTGTTATCCAGGGACTGGAAGGCTGTATCGTCGCCCAGCATGGCGACAGGCTCATAGTCTGCAGTCTGGATAGGGAACAGGATATAACAAGTTATTCGAAGTAAAGGTGGCTGACAATTACCTGGAAAAGAAGTTTGAGGACATGAAGGCCTCCGGTAACGGTACGAGCAAAGAAGAGCGTGCCAGACAGGAGGCTTGGAAGAAGCGTATGGTTTCGGCAAGAAAAAGGCTGGAGGAAGAGAGAAAGAACGTACGTTCATATTGCTATGATGTCGCTGGTCATGTCTTCAAGGTAATTGTTCCCGCCGCTGTTGCAGCTGAGGCTCATCTCGGACCATATGAGCCGTTCAGGACATCAGACGGTCGTCTCCCGCTTTTCACGCTTCGCCTCGCTCTTGTAGATTCGCTGTCATCGGTAAATGCCGGCAAGGTACATGACTGCATGAATGACGAGGCTCCATATTTCTGGCTGATGGAAAAGAATGGAAGATTCAATTTCGCATTTTCCTATTCAAAGGAAAACCGTGACTGTATCCTGATGCCATCTCTGGAGCTTACGGACAATGTACTGTACATACAGCGTGATTCAGCCGACAGAATTGCAGGATTCGCTCTGAGCAACGCTTTGATGCTTCTATATACATTCAAGACTTCGCCTTTTGATACATTGATGGTCCATGCTTCCGTAACAGCTGCTGATGGAAACGGATATATGTTTCTTGGCAGGAGCGGGACAGGCAAAAGCACTCACAGCCGTCTGTGGCTTGAAAATATCGATGGGGCGACATTGCTGAATGATGACAATCCGGTAGTGCGTGTCAAGGATGATGAGGTCTTTGTATATGGCACTCCATGGAGCGGTAAGACGCCATGCTACAAGAATTCCTGCCTGCCGCTGAAAGCATTTGTCAGACTCTCCCAGTCGCCATATAACAAGATGGAGAAACTGGCTGTCTTGAATTCATACGCCTCTCTGCTGCCTTCGTGCTCATGCATGAGGTGGGACAGGAATTCGACTGATAATCTGCATTGCACTGTAGAAAAAGTCGTAAGCAGGGTAGGGGGCTGGCATCTCGAATGCCGTCCGGATGCCGAGGCCGCATTTTTATGTCATAAGCAAATAACAGATAACATATGAAATATCTGAAATGGTTCAATAAGACTGTACGTCCATACTGGGGCGCAATGACGGTCATGATGCTGTGTCATGTGCTGCTGATCTGCTGCTCCATAGCATTCGTGTATGTCAGCAAACAGCTTGTGGATACGGCTGTAGCGATTCATTCCGATGCTGCCACCGCGCATGGCCTTGGACTATGGGCCTCTTTCATGATCGGCATCATCATTTTCCGGATCCTCCTCAATTCCGTCAGGAACTATCTTCAGACAAGGACAGAAATACGTCTCAGGAACAGCCTCAGACGCAGATTGTTCGACATCCTTCTTCATCAGCAGTATGACGGAGGTAAGCGTCATCACTCGGGAGATGTTATAAACAGGCTCCAGGACGATGTAAGAGCTGTATCTTCCGCTTTCGTCGTTACTATACCTAACCTTATTGGTACAGGTGTGCATTTCCTTGCTGCCTTCCTTTATCTGCTTACTCTGGAAGCTCGTCTCGGACTGGTGATCGTCATCATCGTGCCGGTAGGATTGATTGTAGGAAAATTCATAACAAGAAGGATCCGCAACCTTACTCACGATATCAGAAGAAGCGCATCGCAGGTTCAGTCACATCTTCAGGAAAGCGTACAGAACATCACCCTTATCCAGTCGATGGAATACTCTGACAGCAGTGCCGGGGCTCTGGACAGCATTCAGGGCGAATTGTACGGCAATGAGTTGCGCAGGACACGTTTCAGCATCATTTCACGAATCTTCATCGCCCTTGCTTTTCAAGCCGGCCATGCCGTAGCCTTCCTTTGGGGCGTATGGGGCATCAGCGCAGGTTCGGTTACATATGGTATGATGACTGCATTCCTTCAGCTTGTAGGCCAGATCCAGAGGCCTCTTGCCGACATGAGCAGCCAGATACCGTCATTGATACATTCGACAGCATCGATCGACCGTCTCATGGATATAGAGGCTCTTCCTTCAGAAGAGGTCGCTGAACCTGTCCTGCTCAAAGGAGTTGTCGGTGTAAGGTTGTCTGATGTATCTTTCTCTTATCCGGACTCGAAAGCGGATGTCCTTCATGATTTTTCACATGATTTCAAACCGGGAAGCAGAACAGCAATTGTAGGACCTACCGGTATTGGCAAGACCACTTTGATCAGAATGCTTCTGGCGTTGCTCAAGCCAAGAGAAGGAAAGGTGGAAATGTATGATTTGTCATCTGTGGTTGCAGCGTCTTCCGCTACACGATGCAACCTCGTATATGTGCCTCAGGGCAACAGCCTGTTCAGCGGTACAGTCCGTGATAATCTGCTGATGGGTAATCCTGAAGCTGATGATGAACATCTGTCTTCTGCCTTGCATACAGCTGCTGCAGATTTTGTCTTTGATCTGCCTTCAGGCCTTGATACACAATGCTTCGAGTCAGGAGCTGGCTTTTCTGAGGGCCAGGCTCAGAGGATAGCCATTGCACGTGCGCTTCTCCGCCCGGGCAGTATCCTCCTTCTTGACGAATTCAGTTCGGCCCTTGATGCGGAAACAGAGACAGTCTTGCTGGATCGTCTGACTTCACGTCTTCCTGATCACACAATGATCTTCATCACTCATCGTGAAAAGGTCATCGATTATTGTGACTCAGTTCTCCGCCTTGCCTGATCAAGCCTTATAAATGACAGAACCCCGAAAGCCTTGTATGACTTTCGGGGTTCATGTCAATCTATCGGTCATCGACTATTTCTTTGCGATGTAGTCGTCATAGTCTTCCATTGCACGGACAATCACATCTTTCGCTACCTCAGGACCGTAGATGCTTATGAACTGCATTCGGCTGGTATGCTCTCCAGGAATGTCCTTGTATGTGCTGAAATAGTGGATAAGACGGCGGATGATGTCAACAGGTACCTGATCGATGTCTGTCATCATTCCATATACAGCGTCGCTCTTGAGGACAGCGATGATCTTGTCGTCAGCCTGATTATGGTCGAGGAGACGAAGACCTCCGATAGGACGGGCATTGACAATGATGTCTCCGTGTGTCACATCCTTTTCGGTAAGAATACATATATCAAGCGGGTCACCGTCACCTTCAACGTCCAGGCGGACAAGGGCCTTGTTTGTAAGCTCCGCCATCTTAGGTCCGCAATACGTCCTAGGAAGGAAACCATACAGCGAAGGAACTATATTGGAGAATTTCTGAGGACGGTCAAGGGAAAGATATCCCGATTCCTTATCTACTTCATACTTTACAGTGTCTGTCGGCACGATTTCAACGAATGCCCTTACTTCTTCAGGCACGCTCTTGCCAAGGCTGATTCCATGCCAAGGGTGAGCTTTATGTGCGTTTCTATAATCCATCTGATTTATTTTATCCGGCAAAGTTAGAAAAAAGATTTATTTTTTCTCCTACGATTCTTGCAGAAATGCCTACAAGTTCCTCACAAGGCCTTTTTTTATAATATTCTGCCGTCCTGTCTGACGGCTCAGGCGATTCGATAGCGGAAGATGCGCCGTTTCCCATAGGCACAAGCCCTAGAAGTTCCTTGCAGATTATCGAACCGTTGATGGCCTTGAAGTCTCCAGCCATTTCCTGAACGAGGGCATAATTCCTGGTCCTGTCAACCTTTACAGAAGGATCTGCAGCAGGAGCGATGAGTCCGGCAAGCATGACCATTCCGCTCACGCTTCCGCAGACCTCCCTCATCCGGCCCATTCCTCCTCCGAAGCCGGAAGCCATTGATGCCGCTGTCTTGTCATCGATTCCGAAGATATCATTATATGCCAGCACTACAGCCTGGCAGCAGTTGTAACCCTCTTCTTTGAACAGCCTCTTCGCTCTCTCCACCCTTTCTTCAATATTGATATTTCCCATAGCGTATAATTTATTACATTCTAGAAATCTTGATGACATTCCTTAAGTTACGTATCTGTGAAGTCACCTTGTCCAGCTCAAGATTGCTCGGAACAGCGATCTTCATAGTGATCTCATATGTGCTCTGCCTGTCATTCTCAGCGACATTGAACATTCTGATGGAAGCCCTGAACGAATTCACTATGTCCATGATCTCATTGATGACAGACGGCTCAAGTGCTGCCGTGACGCGGAGGCCGGTCTGGAAATTGCCTGTACTAGGATTGTCACTCCACTTGACTTTCTGTATTCGGTAAGGATACATATCCATAAGACGCCCGGCATTCGGACAAGACATTCTGTGGATCTTTATGCCCTCTGTCCTGGTAACGAATCCGAAGACATCGTCACCGAATACAGGATTGCAGCATTTCGCCATGCGGTAATCGATACCTTTGACATTCTTCGCATCGATGACAAGTATGTCATCATTGTTGCTGTTGCGTTCATGAATGCCTGTTCCTGTCTTCCTTTCTGAATCAGCCTGCACCGGAGCAGCTTCGATATTCCTGATTTCATTGATCATGTTCTTGACATCGGCGACATCAAGCTCACCTTCTCCGATAGCGGCATAGAATGCGTTGATGGTCTTGTATGGCAGCTTCTTCATCATTGTGGCCATGGTCTCGTCATCAAGCTCCATCTTCCAGTTCTTCAGCCTTCGACCAAGCAGTTCCTTGCCGTCCGCAGCTTTCTTGAATTCCGCTTCGCTCAGCTTCTGGCGTATCTTGTTGCGCGCCTTGTTGCTTACAACGATGTTCAGCCAGTCCTGTGAAGGCTTCTGATTCTTTCCGGACATGATCTCTATGACATCTCCGGTCTTAAGCTTCTCGTTTATCCTTACTGCCTTTCCGTTAACCTTTCCTCCGGTACATCTGATACCGAGATTTGTGTGGATGTCGAAAGCAAAATCCAGTACCGTAGCTCCTGCAGGCAGTTTCCTGAGCTCTCCGGAAGGCGTGAAGACAAAGATCTCCTTCGTCGGCATTTCCATGAGCTCATCTTCATAGTAAGCTGCCATCGGGTCCCCTTCAGATCCCAGCGGACTCTCAAGCGCCTTTCTTACCGCTGTAAGCCACTTGTCCAATGTCGCTTCGTGGCGTATGCCCTTGTATGACCAATGGGAGGCCAGACCGTTTTCCGCCATGTCGTCCATTCTCTTTGTCCTGATCTGGACTTCAAGGAAACTGCCTTCCTTGTTCTTGACGGTGATGTGCAGGGATTCATAGCCGTTCGGCTTAGGATTGGAAATCCAGTCGCGCAGACGCTTTGTGTCAGATTCGTACTCCTCTGTCACATATGAGAATACCTTCCAGCAGAGAGCATGCTCGATAGCCCGGTCTTCCTCGCAGTCTATGATAAAACGTATTGCAAACACATCATATACTCCTTCGAAGGAAACCTTCTGCTTCTGCATCTTCTTGTAAATCGAAAGGGCTGTCTTGGTGCGTACCTTAAGTTTATATCGGATACCTTCGTCTGACAGTTTCTGCTTCAGAGGCTCTATGAACTGTGTCATGAGCTTCTGACGGTCTCTTTCCGTGCTTTTCAGCTTGTTGGTTATGGCTCTGTACTGCTCCGGCTCTGCATGCCTGAAATATATGTCCTCCATCTCGCTCTTGATGTTGTAGAGGCCGAGTTGGTGGGCAAGGGGAATGTAAAGCATCATTGTCTCCAGAACCTTTCTTTCACGTGAAAGCTTCGGGAACATATCGAGAGATCTCATGACCTCGAGACGGTCAGCTATCTTGAGGACCGTCACGCGCGGATCCTTTGAGTATGAGACTATCAGCTTCTTGTAGTTTTCAGCCTCAAGCTTTGTGTCCTTAGGCTTGATGGTGGAAATCTTGTTGAGGCCATCGACGATAGTATAGACATCTTTCCCGAATCCTGCCGACATGATGTCAGTCTCCGGGAAAAACCTTGTGGCTTCATGAAGATACACGGCAGCGATACATTCTGCCGGGAGTCCGATCTCGTCATAAGCGATCTTCGCCACAGCATCAGGGTGCTCGATGAAAGGATTGCCGTTGCTCCTTTTATGGTCCTTCAATGCCTCGGCAGCGATTTCATAAGCTGACCGGATCATATTAAGTCCGGCCTCATCATATCGTGGGTATGATTCATATATTCTGTCCATGATGATTCGATGTCAAAGTTCATAATCAGTCTTTCCAGACTTTGAGGTATTGTTGAAGCGCCCACATCTCGTCACGGTATTTCGCCGCTGCCATGAAGTCGAGATCCGCCGCTGACTTATTCATGTTGCGTTTTGCCTGTTCCACTGCTTTCTCTACCTGAGGCCTTGTCATCGAACGTATGACAGGATCCTGAAGGACTGCAGCAAGATCGGCCTGTATGTATCCGTCAACGTATGCCGAATTGCTTTCACGCTTCGAATCATGTCCGAGTCCGACACTGATGCTTCCTTTTCCAAGAGCGGTCGGGTCAGGGATAAAGATAGGGTCATCATAAGAGTTCGCGGCAGTGATCTTTCCTCCGCCTGCTTCTCCAGCCAGTGCGTTCTTCTTTACTGAAACCTGAGTCGGAGTGATGCCATGGAGCTTGTTGTATTCCATCTGCTTGCTCCTCCTTCTGTCTGTCTCATAAATGGTCTGCTGCATCGAGTCCGTGATGCTGTCAGCATACATTATCACCAGTCCGTTCACGTTTCTTGCAGCTCTTCCGGCAGTCTGGGTAAGTGCCCTTCCGCTTCTGAGGAAGCCCTCTTTATCAGCATCAAGAATCGCGACAAGAGAGACTGTCGGAATGTCCAGACCCTCGCGGAGAAGGTTCACTCCCACCAGGACATCGAACAAACCGTTCTTGAAATCTTCGATGATCTGCACACGCTCCATCGTATCGACATCGGAGTGGATATAACGGCATCGGACTCCCATTCTTGTGAAATAATTTTCCAGCTCTTCCGCCATCCTTTTGGTAAGGGTCGTTACAAGCACTCTCTCGTCCAGCTCGGCCCTGACTCTGATCTCTTCAAGCAGGTCATCGACCTGGTTCTGTGTCGGACGGACCTGGATAGGAGGATCAAGAAGTCCTGTAGGACGTACGACCTGTTCGACCACGAGGCCCTCTGACTTTTCCAGCTCATAATCTGCAGGAGTCGCACTGACAAATACCTTCTGTCCTGTTATCGCCTCGAATTCATCGAATTTGAGAGGCCTGTTATCAGCGGCTGCAGGAAGTCTGAATCCATATTCAACAAGTACAGATTTGCGTGAATGGTCGCCTCCGTACATGGCTCTGATCTGTGGAAGAGTCACATGACTTTCGTCAATGAATGTGATGAAGTCCTTCGGGAAATAATCGATGAGGCAGAACGGTCTCATGCCTTCGCTTCTTCCGTCGAAATATCTTGAATAGTTCTCGATGCCCGGACAATAGCCCATTTCCTTGATGAACTCAAGGTCGTATTCAACCCTCTGCTTCAAGCGCTTGGCTTCCAGATGCTTTCCTATCTCATTGAAATATTCGCATTGAGCCATCATGTCGTCCTGAATCTGACTGATGGCCTTTATGCTTCTTTCTTTTGTAGTGACGAAATTGCCTGCCGGATAGATTGAGATCTCTTCCAGACTGTCGATGAATGCTCCGGTAAGAGGATCTATGATCGATATCTGATCGACTTCGTCTCCGAAGAATTCGATGCGCACTGCATTTTCTCCATAGCCGATGCAGATATCGACAGTGTCTCCACGCACTCGGAATGTGCCTCTTTTGAATTCCACCTCTGTGCGTGAGTACAAAGCGTCCACAAGCTGATACAGAAGTCGCGTCATGCTTCGCTGCTCTCCACGCTTTACGGTTACGGTCTGCGCATGGAAGTCGGCAGGATTGCCGATACCGTACAGACATGAAACGCTGGAAATGACTATTACATCACGTCTGCCTGACAGAAGTGAAGAAGCCGCACTGAGACGGAGTTTTTCGATCTCATCGTTTATGCTGAGGTCCTTCTCGATGTACGTATCGGTGACAGGGAGATAAGCTTCAGGCTGATAATAATCATAGTATGATACGAAATACTCGACGGCATTGTTGGGGAAGAAGGATTTGAATTCTCCGTACAGCTGTGCCGCCAGGGTCTTGTTGTGACTGAGGATCAGAGCCGGACGCTGGAGCTTCTCGATGACATTGGCCATCGTGAATGTCTTTCCTGAACCGGTCACACCGAGCAGGGTGACGGCATCGACTCCATCGTTCAATGCTTCACATATGCCCTTGATTGCTCCAGGCTGATCGCCTGAGGGCTTATATTCCGAATCTATCTTGAATTTCATATCAGTGCAAATATAACCAATATTATGCATATTTACCCGACAAAAATTACTAACTTTACCGACGACCAATTTAATGTCTTATGAAACTTAAACCTTTCCTTGCCGCTTTTTCTGCGGCTGTTGTCGTAATGTCCTGCAGTACAGGAAATAATGGCAATTGGGCTCCGGCCGGAGACCGCATCATGACAGAATGGGGCGAAAATCTCGATCCTTCGAATGTGCTTCCTGAATATCCGCGTCCTCAGATGGTGAGGGACCAGTGGAAGAATCTCAACGGACTTTGGAAATATGCCATAATCTCAGCAGAGGATGAGCCTGGCGCAATGGATGGTGACATTCTCGTGCCATTTGCTGTCGAATCCGCGCTCTCGGGAGTCGGAAGACCTGTTGCCGAAAATGAAACTGTGTGGTATGAAAGGAAGTTCGAGATTCCTGAGGAATGGTCAGGTCAGCGTGTCATTCTGAATTTCGGAGCAGTGGACTGGAAGGCGGAAGTCTTTGTGGATGATAAGCTTGTCGGGGAACATACAGGAGGATACGCTCCTTTCTCGTTTGATATTACAGATGCTCTGAATGATAAGGGACGCCATGAACTCAAGGTCAAGGTCTCCGACCGTACCGACAAATGGTTCCAGCCTCGTGGAAAACAGGTGTCGGAGCCGGGAGGAATATGGTACACAGCTGTGACAGGTATCTGGCAGACTGTATGGATGGAGCCTGTCCCTGAATCACATGTGAATTCGTATGTTGCTGTGGCTGACATAGATAAGGGAGTCCTTAACCTCTCTGTAGATGCGGAGCTTGCAGAAGGCGATGTGTGCGAAGTCGTTCTTTATGATGCGGATGTCCCTGTCGCAAAGGCTGAGGGCAGGGAAGTGGCTCTTGCTGTGCCTGAGATGAAGCTCTGGTCTCCTTCCGATCCATATCTTTACGGTCTGCAGATCAGGGTCGTACGTGACGGTCAGACAGTAGATGTGATCAAGGGATATGCGGCGATGAGGAAGATTTCATATGCAGAAGATGCTGCAGGACATAAACGTATGCATCTGAACAATGAGCCTCTCTTCCAGTATGGACCTCTTGATCAAGGCTGGTGGCCGGACGGACTTTATACTGCACCTTCAGACGAAGCTCTGGCTTTCGATATAGAGAAGACCAAGGAAATGGGATTCAATATGATAAGGAAACATGTGAAGGTGGAGCCTGCACGCTGGTACTGGCATTGCGACCGTCTTGGAATGCTTGTATGGCAGGATATGCCGAGCATTGCGGACAACAGTACGAATGTATGGGACAACAGGACATATGAGAACGGTACGGACACTCCTGTGACCGAGGAAGGAAAGGCAAATTACTATAAGGAGTGGGGCGAGATCATCAAGGCTTTCAAAGGCTTCCCTTGCATAGTGACATGGGTGCCTTTCAATGAGGCCTGGGGTCAGTTCGATACTGAGGAAGTAGTGAAGTTTACACGTGAGCAGGATCCTGCACGTCTGATCAATTATGCATCAGGAGGCAATTTCGTCCGTTGTTCTGGCGATATCCTTGACCTTCATAATTATCCTGATCCTCAGATGTATCTTTATGACAAGGACTATGTGAATGTGCTTGGAGAATACGGAGGCATCGGCTGGCCTGTAGAAGGCCATCTCTGGCAGCCGGACCGCAACTGGGGATATGTCCAGTTCAAGAGCGCCGAAGAAGTGCTTGATACATATGAAAAGTATGCCGGTCAGCTCATTGACCTTATCGATGACGGCTTTGCCGGAGCTATTTATACGCAGACTACAGATGTCGAGATAGAGGTGAACGGACTCATGACATATGACCGTAAGGTCGTGAAGCTCGATATGGACAGATTGAGTGCGATAAATCGCAAAGTCATCGAAAGCATGTAGGGTGTATCTGATTTTTTATTATATTTGCACGATTGCTTTGTCATTCCAAGCTTGACGAGGAATCTGAACGAATGTTACGTTTTAAAACTAATTTATAGTACTATTATGGTTTATTCACACGAAGTGCAGCAGATGTGCTGCGTAAAGAAGGGACCTAACCACG
>RHMF01000960.1_pt1 | contig 16535 bp, 17 predicted proteins | sample 5365151 | NCBI WGS metagenome assembly RHMF01 (sample SAMN10266501, study PRJNA497801) | feces metagenome | isolation source: feces | host: Bos taurus | place: China: Prairie of Fairy Mountain | collected 2017-08-14 | reverse complement strand
CATATCGGATAAGGAGTCACATATTCAGGAGAAACGACTATAAGATCAGCCAGAGCATCAAATTTTTCCTGATCGAAACGGTATATATCCATAAGCTGCTCTACATACGAATATCCACCCAATGCAGTACGATGTTCGATCATCTTTGATGCAAACCACCCTCCTATTCCAGGCAAGCCATCGAATACGGCCGAATCCGCGACATTCAGATCTACCAATGGGATAGCTATATATTTCTCCAGTCTTCTGTATATGCTGTCAGAAACCACATATGATCTGGCAAAATCCGTCTTCCTTCTGAAGCGTCCGCCTTTTTTACGGTAATTATCGATACTTTGGGCCTGTTTCAATGAAAATCCTAGACGGCAGAGATCATCTACAGTCACCTCATTGGGATCGAATCTGAAAGACTCGACCTTTTTCCTCGGCATCTTTTCTCTTACAGCTTCAGCACGTTCCGGGTGAACCGCATTCTTCCTTACCGTGACATTCTCTCCCGTAACCTGCTCTCCGGTGCCTTCTGACCGGACAGGATAAACATACACAGTATCCGGTTCATCTCTCCCGGCTGCAATCTTCATCACTGCAGCACGATGTATGAACAATGCGGTCTGATACCCGACAATAAGAAAGACTACAGCTATTATCCCCACCACAAAGGATTCTGACGGTCCGTTTCCTTTTTTCATAAATGTTCATTTTTTCCGGACCAAAGTTCCATAAACATAAAAAGCAAAACAATGTCACAGACAAAGTTTTGCTTTTTATGAAAGGATTTATTTCTCTTTTTTAAAAGTTTGTCACTTTTTTTAACTTTTTCTTCTCAGGAGCCCCAGCAACAATAATTACAATCTCCCCCTTAGGCTCATGCTCCTTATACCATGCAGCCACATCAGACAATGTACCTCTTCTGTGTTCTTCAAACTTTTTTGAAATCTCTCGGGCTACCGAGCATTCACGTTCAGGGCCGAAAAATTCTGCAAACTGTTCAAGAGTCTTCACCAGACGATATGGAGATTCGTAAAAGATCAATGTTCTTGTTTCCTCAGCGAGCTCGGTCAGACGGGTCTGACGACCTTTTTTCTGAGGCAGAAAACCTTCAAAGCAGAATCTGTCACATGGATATCCTGACGACACCAAAGCTGGCACAAACGCTGTCGCTCCCGGAAGCGTCTGTACTTCAATACCTTCCTGAGCACATGTTCTTACCAGAAGGAATCCGGGATCGGAAATGCCAGGAGTGCCTGCATCGCTTATCAATGCGACATTGAGTCCGGCGAGAATCCTTTCCTTGATCATCGAAGCTGTCTTATGTTCATTGAACTTATGATGAGATTCAAGCCTGCCCTTGATATCATAATGTTTCAGAAGGACTGAACTGGTCCTCGTATCTTCAGCAAGGATAAGATCAGCCTCTTTCAGGACTCTGATAGCCCTGAATGTCATGTCTTCGAGGTTACCTACAGGAGTAGGTACGATGTAGAGTATTCCGGCCATCACTACCTTACCTTACGGCGGACAGCCATCATAAACCGATATACGAGATCTGACGAAAGATCCCAATCAGGGAATGATGCACATATGTAAGATACCGCCTGGTCAAGCGTCTCCATAGAATTGATCTTAGCCAATGTATCTACAAATGTCTGAGCATCCTCCTTGAAAAGAAGATTGATGAATATCACTCTGTCGTTAAGAGAAATCGCGCTCCTTATGTCCCTCACTGCCGTTCCAGGCATATCTCTTCTCCATGCATAGTCTGCAGTGATCACTTCATTAAGTATCGGTTTGGCCTCAACAGAAGCCTTTTCAGCTACTGTTATAAGCTCCGGTATGTCAAATACACCCGGGAGATCGTCGTCATCATCAGCTGCTGGAAGATCTTCTTCGACAGCTTCTTCGACAGCTTCTTCTACAGCTTCCTCTACAGTTTCCTCTACAGCAGGAAGATCATCTTCAACTTCAAGAGGAATTTCCTGAACCTCAACGATTTGAGGCTCCTCAGTCTGAGTTTCCACAACAGGCTCTGTCTCATCTATTTCAATATCGATAGGAGCTGAATCAAACTCTTCCGGATCAACGACCTGCTGCAGCTCGGCCATCTTGGCATCCAGTCTTTCCAGCTGGCTCCTGATGGAAGCCATCATAGATTTTATTTCAGATAAAATCTGCTGTTCTCTATTTTCCATAAGGCAATAAATCACTATATTTGCATCCCCTGAAATCAGGGTACAAAGATTAATCATGTGGAGTCAATATACAAAGTAAGGAAATGTTTTTAGAAATCGCAAAAAAAGCAGGTTCAATCGAAGTCATCTGCGGATCAATGTTCTCTGGAAAGACCGAAGAACTTATCAGAAGAATGAAAAGAGCTCAGTTTGCAAAGCAGAAAGTTGAGATATACAAGCCATGCATAGATATACGTTATTCCGAAGACGAAGTAGTATCTCATGATGCCCACAGCATACCTTCCACACCTATCAGTTCCCCAGCCAGCATGCTCCTTCTGTCAAGCGATGTTGAAGTAGTAGGCATAGACGAAGCACAGTTTTTTGACGACACATTGGTAGAAGTGGTGCAGACCCTGGCCAACAGAGGCATAAGAGTAATAGTCGCAGGACTCGACACTGACTTCCTAGGCAAGCCATTCGGTCCCATGCCTGCTCTTATGGCAGTAGCCGAGGATATTCAGAAAGTACATGCCATCTGCGTGAAATGCGGAAGTCCTGCCAATCATTCCCACAGACTATCAAAAAGCAATGAACTTGTGGTACTTGGAGAAACAGACATATACGAGCCCCTCTGCAGACATTGCTACAATGAGGCCATGAAAGAAGAAAAGGAAGCATAACAGCTTCCTTTTCTTCTTTATCTCAATGATTTCAGCACCTTGGCCAGCTGATCAGGGCAGGACGTCGGACGTTTGCCGCAGGTAATACCTTCAAGACGGCGTATAGCCTCGTCAACCTTCATTCCCTTTATCAATGCACCGATGCCCTTGGCATTGCCATCGCAACCTCTTGTATAGACGACCTTCTGAATGACGTCATCCTTGATTTCAATATCAATCCGCTTAGAGCATACGATAGAACTAGGTGCAGCGACCACATATCTTACACCATCTACGAGCTCGTCCTTGACGATTGAAAAATCTTCTCCTTCTGAAACCATAGCGTTCTGTTCCTGCGCCATTGCCGACAAGCTGAAAAGCATAATGGCAAATGCTGTTAGAATCCCTTTCATATTATAATCTGTAAATTATCAGAACAAAGTAGGATGATTGTCATCCAATTCGGACAGGACCTTTTCCATTATTGCCTCACGGAAAAGCACTGCCTTAGTCCCTACGCGGAACTTGTCACAATATTGTCTGATCGCAGCCATCTCACTATCATTCAGATAGATGACCTGCCTGTGCTTACGCACAAGAGCTTCCTTCTGCTTCTTGAGATATTCAGGATCGATACCAGACGAATTATTTTTTCTTTTCTTGGCCACTTGACTCTCGCAATAAATTTCGCCAAAGTTAACAATTAATTGATAAATTTTATATCTTTGTACTCATTATGGCCATTTTTAGACAAATATTCGTCCGACTTTAGGAGGGGCTCTCGAAGCATTTCCCTCCCAATTGCAATTGACAATCTCGGTTTGTCTTGCCGTTAGGGCCAATCATTTTCCCGATATCCGGGACAATCCGCAAAACAAATAAAAGTAGTTGACATCATGCAGATAGATGTTATGGTGGCTGATGCAAGCCATGTAGTGTATGCAGACGAGATCTGCGAAGAAATTCTTATTTCAGCCAGAGAAAGAGGAACCGGTATAGCAAGAAGAACTCCGGAGTACATTTCTGAAAAAATATTGGCAGGCAAAGCTATAATAGCCATTGCTGAAGACGGTCGTTTCGCTGGCTTCTCTTATATCGAGACCTGGGGCGGGAAAGAATATGTCGCAAATTCAGGTCTCATAGTAGCACATGCCTTCAGAGGGATAGGTCTGGCCATGAGAATCAAGAAAAAGATATTCGAGCATTCACGCAAACTGTTCCCTAATGCCAAGATCTTCAGCATTACGACCGGTGCAGCTGTGATGAAGATGAATTATGAACTCGGTTTCAGGCCGGTCACTTTTGCTGCACTTACAGACGACCCTGAATTCTGGAAAGGCTGCCAGGGATGCAGGAATTACGAGATTCTCGAAGCGAATGAACATCGCATGTGCCTCTGCACCGGACTTCTATATGATCCGGCAGAGCATATAGAAGTATTGAATCCGGCTCATCCCGAGCTATTGAACCTCAAAGATGGAGAACAAAAGAAATAATCATATGAGCAAGAAAGTTGTACTCGCCTTCAGCGGCGGACTGGACACATCATTCTGTGTCCCATACCTCAAGGAAAACGGCTATGAAGTCCATACTGTAATGGTAAACACCGGAGGATTCTCTGAAGCCGAAGAAAAAGCCATAGAAGAACGCGCGCTCACCCTTGGAGCCGCGTCGCACAAGAATGTGAATGCAGTTGACACATATTATGACAAAGGCATCAGATATCTTATTTATGGCAACATTCTGAAGAATGCCACTTATCCGTTATCCGTGAGTTCGGAGCGTGTTTTCCAGGCCCTGGAAGTCCTCAACCATGTCAAGGCACTTGGAGCAGATGCAGTTGCACACGGAAGCACCGGAGCCGGCAATGACCAGGTCAGATTTGACATAGTATTCGAGATCCTGGCACCGGAAGTTGAGATCATTGCTCCTGTACGTGACAATGGTTTCACACGTCAGTTTGAAATCGACTTCCTTCAGCAGCATGGATTTGACTTCACATGGGAGAAAGCGAAATATTCCATCAACCAGGGTCTCTGGGGCACAAGCATCGGAGGCGTAGAGACTCTGTCTTCAGACGGTTATCTTCCTGAAGAGGCATATCCTACAAAAGTCACAAAGACGGAGCCTGAGCATATCAGGATAGGATTCCGCAAAGGAGAACCTGTATCATTCAATGGCGTGGAAATGAGCCCTGTAGAAGTAATAAAGGCCGTGCGCGACGTTGCTGGTCCGTTCGGTATCGGAAGAGACATTCACATCGGAGATACGATCATCGGCATCAAGGGACGTGTGGGATTCGAAGCTGCGGCTCCTCTGATCATCGTGAAGGCACATCACCTTCTTGAGAAGCACACGCTTACCAAGGGACAGCTTTATTGGAAAGAGCAGATTGCAGGCTGGTATGGCCAGCAGATGCATGAAGCAATGTATCTGGACCCTGTATGCAGGGACATGGAAGCGATGATGGACAGCATCGAGAAGAATGTGACAGGAGAAGTAGAGATCGCTCTCATGCCTTATCATTTCTCAGTTCTCGGCTGCACAAGCGAACATGACCTGATGAGTTCGAAATTCGGAGCATATGGAGAGATAAACAACTCATATACAGGACGTGACGTAGTCGGCTTCACAAAGGTGATTGCAAATCCATTGAAGATTTATTATTCTGTAAACGGCAACACTGAAGAATAATCGTGTGGCGGAGTTGGACAAAATAATCATGAAACAGGCAGATATGAATAAAAGCAATAAAATCCGAGTGGCGATTGCCGGAGGAACCGGATATACTGGAGGAGAACTGTTCAGGATATTGCTGAATCATCCGAATGTGGAGATTGTGGCGGCTACGACTACGTCTTCCGAAGGTACACCTGTGACTTCTGTCCATAGGGATCTCATCGGCGAGACCGATCTCTGCTTCGGTACGGAGCTGAACAAGCCTGACGTGATCTTCCTCTGTCTGGGACATGGTATCTCACGTCAGTTTGTTGACACTCATGACATAAATCCGGAATGCAGGATCATAGATCTCGGCAATGATTTCAGGCTAGACGGGAACTATGCCGGAAGGCACTTCGTTTATGGTCTTTGCGAGAGTGCGCGCGAAGAGGTGCGCAAGGCCCATGATGTTGCCAATCCAGGCTGCTTTGCGACTGCTATTCAGTTGGCGACATTGCCTTTGGCTGCTGCTGGGCTTATAAATGATGAGATCCACGTTACAGCTATAACAGGTTCTACAGGGGCGGGAAAGAAGCCTGGAGAGACAACACATTTCAGTTATAGAAGTGACAACATATCGATCTATAAGTTGTTTTCGCATCAGCATCTGGCAGAAATCAAGAAGAATCTTAAGAAGGTTCATGAGTCAAACGGTTCGCAAGATCTTCGCGAGAGGGACACGCAGAAGGAGATAAAGGTGAATTTCGTGCCGCTCAGAGGGGATTTTGCTAGAGGAATATTTGCGAGTGTTTATACCAGGGCTGTCGAGGGAATGAGCCAGGAGGATTATCAGAAGATTTTCGAGGATTACTACAAGGAGTCACCTTTTGTATTCCATAGTGCGGAAGGAATTTCCATGAAGGAAGTTGTGAATACCAACAAAGGATTGGTACATGTAGAGCTTCATGAAGGTTATGTCCATATAGCCTCAGCGATAGATAACCTGGTAAAGGGAGCAGCAGGACAGGCGGTTCAGAACATGAATCTGATGTTCGGGCTGCCGGAAGACAGCGGTCTTCGTCTCAAGCCTTCAGCATTTTGAGACGATGACCTTGGAAGGCGATTTAAAATTGATAGTATGGATTTATTTGAGGTATATAAGTTATGGGATATAGAGCCTGTCAAGGGACAGGATACGACGTTATGGGATAAGAACGGCGTAGAATATACCGATCTTTATGGCGGACATGCTGTGATATCGGTAGGACATTGCCATCCGCATTATGTGAAGATGATTTCCGAGCAGCTCGGCAAACTGGGATTCTATTCCAATGCCGTGCAGAATTCATTGCAGAAGGAGTTGGCTGAACGTCTGGGAAAGGTCTGCGGTTACGATGATTATTCATTATTCCTCTGTAACAGCGGAGCCGAAGCGAATGAAAACGCGCTGAAGGTCGCTTCTTTCCATACCGGAAAAGCAAAGGTCCTCGCATTCAGGAAAGCGTTCCACGGAAGGACTTCCGGCGCTGTGGCTGCAACAGACAATCCTAAGATCCAAGCTCCGTTCAACGAAACCTCCAATATAGTTTTCGTTCCTCTGAACGACCTTGAAGCGGTAGAGCGTGAACTTTCTGCAGGAGGTTTCGCTGCCGTCATCATCGAAGGTATCCAGGGCGTAGCCGGAATATATGAGCCGGAAGCTGAATTCCTTCATGGGCTGCGCTCACTCTGCGACAAATATGGTTGTGCCCTGATTCTCGATGAAATACAGTCAGGATATGGACGTACCGGCCGTTTTTTCGCACATCAGCACCATGAAGTACAAGCTGATATCGTGACTATGGCCAAAGGTATGGGAAACGGATTTCCTATCGGAGGTGTGCTGATCAGTCCTTCAATAAAAGCGAAATATGGAATGCTTGGGACAACTTTCGGAGGCAATCACCTTGCTTGCACAGCCGCTTTAGCAGTTCTGGATATAATTGAAAACGAACACCTTATAGAAAACGCTTCAAGAATCGGCGACTATTTTGCAGAGGCTTTGAAAGACGACAAGGCGATCAGGGAATACAGGGGCAAGGGATTGATGATCGGTCTGGAACTGAAAGATGAGTATGTCGGATTACGCGACAGGCTTCTTTTCGAGAAACATTTCTTTACAGGAGCTGCCGGAGCCGGTGTTATCCGTCTTCTCCCCTCACTCACCATATCACAGGCAACAGCAGAATCATTCGTCAAAGCTTGGAAAGAACTGACATTATGAAACATTTCACATCGATAACACAGCTTCCTGACCTCGGAAAGGCTCTTGAAGCAGCAAAATACGTTAAGGAGAATCCTTTCGCGGATCAGGAACTCGGCAGGAACAAGACCTTGCTGATGATATTCTTCAACTCCAGCCTCAGGACAAGACTCAGTACTCAGAAAGCAGCACTGAATCTAGGTATGAATGTAATCGTTCTTGATGTCAATCAAGGAGCATGGAAGCTTGAGACAGAGCATGGCGTAATAATGGACGGCGACAAGCCTGAACATCTGCTTGAGGCGATTCCGGTTATGGGAAGCTATTGCGACATCATAGGAGTACGTGCTTTTGCTGGACTTCAGAACAGAGACTACGACTACAATGAAGTCATAATAAACCAGTTCATACAGTATTCCGGCAAGCCCGTCTTCAGTATGGAAGCTGCAACAAGGCATCCGCTGCAGACTCTGGCCGACCTTCTGACAATCGAAGAGTACAAGAAGACTGACAAGCCTAAGATCGTCATGACATGGGCTCCCCACCCTAAGGCATTGCCTCAGGCCGTTCCTAACTCATTTGCAGAAGGTATAAACATGACCGATTATGAATTTGTGATCGCTCATCCGCATGGATATGAGCTTGACCCGGCCTTTACCGGACGCGCTCGTATCGAATATGACCAGCGTAAGGCATTCGAAGGGGCGGATTTCATATATGCAAAGAACTGGTCCGCATACAATGGGGATAATTATGGAAAGATCCTCTGCACCGACCGTGACTGGACGGTTGATTCTGAGAAGATGGCACTTACCGACAACGCATATTTCATGCATTGCCTCCCGGTACGCAGGAACATGATCGTTACTGATGAGGTCATTGAAAGTCCGCAATCCCTCGTTATCCCTGAAGCCGCCAACCGTGTTGTTTCAGCCCAGACGATCCTGAAGGAAATACTACGCAATGGATAAAAACCTGAATGACAACATCTTACACAAAGTTCCTGCCGTCAAAGGTGATCAGAAGTATTTGATAAAAGGTTGATAATCAAGCAAGAAAGCGACACGCATGATACGAGTCATAAAGATAGGAGGCAATGTGGTCGATAATCCTGAACTTCTCAGGAAGTTCGCGAGCGACTTCGCTGCAATGCCGGGAATGAAGGTTCTTGTGCATGGCGGTGGAGTCATGGCAAGCCAGATGCAGAAGGCAATGGGCATGATACCGCAGATGGTCGAAGGCAGAAGGGTCACAGATGAGGACACGTTGAAGGTCGTGACCATGGTGTATGCCGGCTGGTGCAACAAGAACATTGTTTCGTTGCTTCAGGCTGTAGGCTGCAATGCGATCGGTCTCACCGGAGCAGACGCAAATGTGATAAAGGCCAGAAAAAGAGCTCCTATGTATGTGGAAAGTCTCGAAAAGGAGGTAGATTACGGATATGTGGGAGATGTCAATGCAGAGAGTGTGAATGCCGGATTCATATATTCGCTGCTTGAAAGAGGTATCACGCCAGTTCTCTGTGCCATAAATCATGATGGTGACGGGAACCTGCTGAACACCAATGCAGATACAATAGCCTCTTCAGTTGCCATCGCAATGGCCAATTACAGATACCGTTCCCTTAGAGATGTATGCTGCCGATGCGAGGAGTGTACTCATTGCAGTGATGACGGAAGACTAACGCATGTGACTGAACTGATATACTGCTTCGAAAAGGACGGTGTTCTGTATGACAAGAACGATGACAGCAGTGTGATTCCGGAAATCAGCCAGGGCAGTTTTGAGGAGTTGAAAAAGAACGGTATCGTTGCTGACGGAATGATACCGAAGCTGACGAATTCATTCAAAGCTATTGATGCAGGAGTGGAAAGGGTCATCATCAAGCATGCCGGCAATCTGAACAATGGCATAGGAACTACACTGAAATAACGACTTTATCCGGAAATATGCTTATTTTTACGGATATGAATCAAGCGGATACAATACATAGACTGACAGAAGAATCTGTGGACTTGCTGAAGGAGATGATCGCCATACCGTCACCATCTTTCAGCGAGACTGATGTGTGCAGCCATATATCCGAATGGCTTGACAGAAAGGCCATCAGGCACAAGAGGGTCGGAAACAACCTGATCGCCGAAAGCATAACTGACATTTCCAAACCCGTCATGCTGCTATGTGCCCATATCGACACAGTCAGTCCAAGCGAGGAATACGATTTCGACCCGTACGAACCTGACAAAGAAGCAGCTGCAAAGGTCGTAAGCATGGCTTCAGGCAGGGAATGCGGTCCTGAAGACATCGTTGCCGGTCTCGGAAGCAATGATGACGGAGCATCGGTCGTAGCAATGATTGCCGCATACCGATACTTTCTGAACATTTCCGATGGTGCAGCAACACCGAATATGGTTTTAGTATTGTCATGCGAGGAGGAGAGGTCCGGGAAAAACGGAATGACGGGACTGTGGGGTAGAATGCTATGCAGCCGACATGAACCGATTGAAGGCTGTAGGGCAATAGACCTTGCCATCATCGGAGAACCGACCGGAATGAAAGCTGCCGTCGCAGAAAGAGGACTGCTGGTCATTGACGCTGTCGCTCATGGAGTCAGCGGACATGCAGCAAGAAACGAGGGAAAGAATGCTCTATACATTGCATTAGAAGACATAGACCGGCTCAGGAATCATACCTTCAGCAAGGTATCTCCACGCATGGGCAAGGTCAATCTGAATGTAACTCAGATAAACGCCGGAACGGCACATAATGTAATACCGGACAAATGCAGCTTCGTCATAGATATCCGCCCTACTGAGCAGTACGGCAATGAAGAGATCCTCATGGAGCTTCAGGAAATATGCAGAAGCGAGCTGAAGCCACGTAATCTTTCTAACCGCTCAAGCGCTACAAACGAAGATTCCCCTCTCCAGAAGACTGCGGAATCTCTGGGAATCGAAACATTCTCCTCCCCTACCACATCTGACTGGATGAGGATTGGCTGTGATGCAATAAAGATGAGACCTGGAGAATCATCTCGTTCACATAGAAAGAATGAATTTGTCCTTGTGGACGAAATCAGAAACGGCATAGAAAAATATATCGAATTTATTATAGAACTTTATGAGCACACTTTGGAGTAAAGGGACACAGGCGACAGATCCTGTAGAAGATTTTACAGTTGGAAATGATAGAATTCTGGATATGCGCCTGGCTAAATATGACGTAACAGGTTCCAAGGCCCATATAAGGATGCTTGAATCCATCGGTCTTCTGACAACTGAAGAGCTTGAGACCCTTACAGAAGCTTTGGACAATATACTGGGAGAAATCAATGCCGGAGAATTCGTTCTGGAGGATGACGTTGAAGATATCCACTCACAGGTGGAACTTCTGCTGACCAGACGTCTAGGTGACATCGGCAAGAAGATACATTCAGGACGCTCCCGCAACGATCAGGTTCTTGTAGATGTCAAGCTTTTCCTTAAAGACGAGGTCATTACCTTGAGGGACGAAGTACTGGCACTATTCTATACGCTTCAGGCCCTCAGCGAAAAACATAAGAATATACTCCTGCCGGGATACACTCATGGTCAGGTAGCAATGCCATCATCATTCGGTCTTTGGTTCGGTGCATATGCCGAGGCGCTCGCTGATGATATGTATATGCTAAAAGGAGCATTCAACGTTACAGACCAGAACCCTCTCGGATCCGCTGCCGGATACGGAAGTTCATTTCCGCTCGACCGTCAGATGACGACTGGCCTTCTCGATTTCGGAAGCCTTGACTATAATGTGGTCGCTGCCCAGCTGAGCAGAGGTAAATCTGAACGTGCCGTAGCATCAGCCATGGGAGCCATTGCTCTCACCCTCAACAAATTCGCTGCAGACTGCTGCATGTACATGAGTCCGAATTACGGATTCATCAGGTTTCCAGACGAGCTGACCACAGGTTCCAGCATCATGCCTCACAAGAAGAATCCAGACGTATGGGAGATAATGAGGGGCAACTGCAACAGGATAATGGCTACAGAAAACCAGATCAGCATGCTCTGCAGCAACATGCCGCATGGCTATCACCGTGAATTCCAGCTTCTCAAGGACATATTGTTCCCTGCTCTGGAGCTTATGCACAAATGCCTGCATATGGCGGACTACATGCTCCAGCACATCATGATAAATGAGAATATCCTTGATGCCCCTATATATGATTACCTCTTTACAGTAGAGGAAGTCAACAGACGTACGCTTGAAGGAATGCCGTTCAGAGACGCCTACAAGTCGGTCGGCATAGAGGTCAATGAAGGCAGGTTCTCTTATCAGGGAGCTCCCGGAAAGACAAACGGCCAGCTCACGCCAGTTGATCTGAAACACACTTCACTTGGAAGTCTCGGCAATCTGTGTACAGAACAGATAAGAAATAAGATGGAAGCCGCTGCAGCATTCACACGATAACCATTAACCCACATAAACAATGAAAAAACTTATAGGATTTATTGCAACAATGCTGTATTGTATGACAGCGTTTGCACAACAGGCTCTATGGGGCGGTTCACAGATTGTATCCCCGGAAATCAACTCAGACAACAGCGTCACCTTCCGTCTTCGTGCTCCTAAGGCTGTACGGGTACAGGTCATCGGAGATTTCACCGCATCAGGCCCGGCAGACCTTATCGAAAAGGAAGGTATCTGGGAATATACGACAGATCCTCTCAGTCCGGAACTTTACGGCTATTCCTTCATTGTTGACGGGCTCATTACAAGAGACCCTTCCAATGTATATACAATCCGTGACGTTGCGACCATCACAAACGTCTTTATCATAGGAGGTGGACATGCAGACCTTTACAAAGTCAACAAGGTTCCTCATGGAAGCGTGTCAAAAGTTTGGTACACAAGCCCTACGCTTGGTTCTGAGCGCAGAATGACGGTTTATACACCTGCCGGATATGAGCAGAACCGCAAACAGAAATATCCTGTCCTGTACCTTCTTCATGGAGCAGGAGGAGATGAAGAAGCTTGGATGGATCTCGGAAGAGCATCACAGATTCTTGACAATCTCATAGCACAGGGAAAAGCAAAGCCGATGATTGTCGTGATGACAAACGGAAACGCAGGCGAGACAGCCGCTCCTGGTCAATGTCCGGAGGGATTCGAGAGAATTCCAAGTTTCCAGCAGCGAGGCATGATGGAAGGTTCATTCGAACTCCATTTCCCTGATGTCGTAAAATACGTGGAAAGCAATTACCGCGTATATAAAGACAAGAAGCACAGAGCAATAGCAGGACTATCGATGGGTGGATTCCATTCTCTGCACATTTCCAAGTATTATCCGGATATGTTTGACTATGTCGGCCTCTTTTCCGCAGCTGCAAGATTCCACGAAAAATCGGAATGTCCGGTTTATGTCAATGAGAAGGCCCAGATAGATAACCAGTTCGCTAAAAAACCGGCATTATACTGGATCGCTATCGGCAACTCCGATTTCCTTTACCAGGAGAATGTAAAGTTACGTGAGTATCTGGACGAAAAAGGCTATCCATACGAATACGTTGAGACAGATGGAGGCCATATCTGGAGAAACTGGAGAATATATCTTGCAGAATTTGCCCAAAGATTATTCTGACGGCTACCTGATGCCGTATTTCCTGAAAATCTTCAGGATCTTCGGCGATATGCACTCCAGCATATAGGTAAAGCCAAGATCTGTAGGATGGGATCCGTCAGAAGTAGCTATATGCTCATCGCCTAAGAATCCGTCGGAAGGAATGAAATAGATATGTTTGTCTGTCTTCATCCTTTCGCGGATTTCTTTTTCTGCGGCAGCCTGCTTCTTCGTCTCGAAATCCTCTCTCCATGTATCGAAGTTCCTGCTCTCGCGGCGTTCTGTCTGCATGAATATCAGAGGAGTCTCAGGATGAGCAGCACGTATGATATCTACAAACTGGTCGAAATTCTCATGGATTGTCTCTGCCGAAGGATTTGAGAAAGCATCAAAGACAAATGCATCAGCTTCTATATCAGCCAGATATTCCGCATATTCCTTCTGAAGCTTTGAGTTTCCGCTGAATCCTAGATTTATGCAATACAAGCCGTTGTCACGTCCGAAACGCGCCACATAACTCATACCTGGACGAGATGCAGCGAGACCATGAGTGACGCTAGAGCCCTTGATGACGATCTTATGTCTGAAAGGATTATCAATCGGCTCGACATACGAATCCTCGGAAACTCCTATGAAGAGTGAATCCAACCTGTCATAAAGAGGCAGATAAAGAAGGCACTCCTTCCTTCCCGGAGCCATTGACTTCACAATAGTACCTTCATGATGCGCATATTCCGGACCTTTATCCATCTGCGGTCTGCCGACTCCGGCAAATACCCATTTCCCATTCTGCCTGATATATAGATCCAGACCTTTCTGGGCAATTGCAGTCATGTTTTCGCTCGCATTCTTAGGTGAAGTCTGCCACTTTGCCTTTATGAACGGACTATCTGTCGCAAAAAGCACGGCAAGTCCTGTAGAATGACAGCAGAACTCTTCTATGATATTGCCGTCAAACTTGTAGGCAGATGTATCGATCCTAGTATAGGTCCTGGCAGTAGGTATGGCCTTTCCTATGATATTAAGCTCCGATGCGTCGAAGTATCTTACCTCCTGAGCATGTGAAACAATAAGAGCGAATACAGCAATGACCGATGACAAAAGCTTTTTCATATGGTTGGCTTATTTACGGTTTGATCCTGACAGACATATTGAAAGTGTGACTCCTACCATGGCTGGTGAATACTTTCCTGTAAATTCATCATATTCCACCATAGGCCAGTAGTCATAGGTATAGGTTCCTGAAAGATCGAACATTCCGTAGCCGATGCCGACACGTCCTCCGACATTCAGACTGTTAGCCTCATAAAATCCCTTAGCATGCATGTCGATAGGGAATCCGAAGCCTGCTTCCGGGGCTATATACATATAAAATGCACTTTTCTTCTTACGGACGATATTGAATTTAGGAGCAATCACAAGACGAAGCTGATGGAAATCGTATTTGTCGGCAGGATCATTCACATTGACAAATGGCCAGTAACGATATCTTGCTCCCATTTCGTAATTGAAGAAATTCCTGTTATCACCGACGCCGAGAAGAACATGACCTCCAAAGATAGGAGCAATATTATCCAAAGCCGTTTCCGTAGAACCTCCTATGGTAAAATTGAATCCTACCGCTGACGAAGACTTTCTGGACCTTTTCGCCCTTTCCTTTGCAGCCTGCTTTGTCTGTCTGAGGACATATTCACGCGTCTCATCCGTATTTGCATAAGTAAGCATGATTTCCGCAGAAGTTCCAGCCAGATACATAGGTGATGAAGCCATCATATAGGCAACCTTATCCGACACCTCGGCTCTTTTCTCACTATATAGGAATGTATTTACGAATTCGATTCCGTTCACAATACTTTCTTCAAATCCATCAGACTCCAGATACTTTTCATACGCAGCTTCTTCCAAAGCCTTCTGAAGCATCTTCTTTGCTTCTTCCGGTAATGTGATATATCCTTCTGCCCTTTTCAATGCATCGATTGTACCGGCATAATCACGATCCTTCAACGCTGACTCGGCTGCAAGAAGTTCGATCTGGGCCTTTGCCATATCGACATACTTTCCTGAAGGAAACTCGCGGATATAATTATCATATGACTCAGGAGTATCGAAGTATGTAGCCATATCCCATTTATCCTGTTCCAGCTTTTCCAGATCTATGGCACTTCCGTGAGAGCTATCCGAAGCCTCCACCATCTTCAGCTTGACTGCCGCCGGATAACTTCCGTTAAGATATATTCCCTCAAAGATTCCGGCATCATAGGACAGATACATGATTCCTGTAGTCTCTCCCCCTGACTGTTCCAAGAAACAATACTCGTATTCGCTACTCTCTGTACCAACAGAAATATTGTCGGTCTTATCCATATCTTCAGCAAAACAGTGAAGGAAATAGATCATGCCGTCCCTGCGGAGTTCTCCTATCGCTGATGAACTTTCCTCCATCTCAAGAGCCATCTGTACCTCAGATCTGCCGATCTTGCCTTCCCAGCTGCCGCACACTTCTTCAAGCATGGCGACACGTTCCTGAAGTCTGGAAACCATGGCCTCATCGGTCTGAGCATTGATATTGCATAGGAAAGAAGATATCAGAAGAATGATTGAGAGCAATAAATACGTTTTTTTCATAGTATGCAGAAATTTATTCTGCAAATATACTAAAAACGTTGATTATCACGCAACACTTACATATCCTCCGGTATATGGAGCATCTTCAGAAATTTCAGAAAAAACAATTTCTTCATAAAGACGGAATTCGGGTGATGCCAAAGACTTATAGATATCTTCATCATTGAAATCAATATTCCCGAACTTTACGGAAGCACGATCACGTGCAGAAATAATGGCTTGGGCAGGATCTTTCAGATAATCCTCGATAAAAGTACACATGGCAGTAATTGTCTTTGAGGTTTTATCTCATGCCAATCAAAGGACGCGCCAAACTATTACCAAATCTGTAATATTTTCACAATTTCTGTAAAGTTATATACCTTCCCACAATATATCCCTTGCGGTCAGTCATAAGAATATATGGTAAAGTCGAAAGGTCAAAAGAATCAAAAAGGCTTTCCGCCAGAACCGGATCGGAATCAGCGATATAGTCAATATTCACAAACAAGGCACGGTATCTCCGGTCACCTGCCACCAGTTCCCTCACAGCAGCCTTTTCCGAATCACATATATGACAACCTTCCGTATAGAAT
>RHMF01000520.1_pt1 | contig 16539 bp, 16 predicted proteins | sample 5365151 | NCBI WGS metagenome assembly RHMF01 (sample SAMN10266501, study PRJNA497801) | feces metagenome | isolation source: feces | host: Bos taurus | place: China: Prairie of Fairy Mountain | collected 2017-08-14 | reverse complement strand
CGGGAGTATCTGAAGCAGAACCCCGGCTGTACCGCCTTCGGATTTCTGATCCGTTCCAACATCGCCATGCTGATGGCGGCAAAGGGGCTCCCTGTGAAAACTGTCTTCTGCGAGCGGAACAACCCTGTCCGGCCGGATATGCCTGCCAATATCATGAAGATCCGGGATAAAATCAGCCGCCGGTGCAAAGCGGCGGTGTTTCAGACCCAGGATGAGCGGGACTATTACACCTGGCTCCGCTGTGACGCCGCTGTGATCCCCAATCCCCTGAAGGAGGGGCTCCCGGAACCCTTTGACGGGGAGCGTCGTAAGGAAATTGTGAATTTCTGCCGTCTGAACAAGCAGAAGAATATTCCTCTGCTTCTGGAGGCCTTTGAACTTCTGCGCCGGGAGCATCCGGAGTATACCCTGCGGATCTATGGCCGGGGCGAGGAAAAGGAAAACCTCATGGCTTTGGCAAAGGAAATGGGCCTGGAAGGCGCAGCCTTCTTCGAGGATTTCGCCCCGGATGTCCACGAACGGATCCGGGATGCGGCCATGTTCGTATGCACCTCCGACTTTGAAGGCTTGTCCAACTCCATGCTGGAGGCTTTGGCCATCGGACTGCCCAGCGTTTGTACCGACTGCGACGGCGGCGGTGCACGGATGATGATCCGCAATGAGGAAAACGGTCTTTTAACCCCCATAGGGGACGAGATGGCACTGTATTCCGCCATGAAAAGGCTGCTGGAAGATCCTTCCTTTGCAGAGCGCCTGGGTCGCGAGGCCGCAAAAATCCGCCACGAATTGAGCATTGAACAAATCGCCGACCGGTGGGAAGCCATCATCGGCTGAAATATAAGGAGAAATTTGCTATGCAGCAAAATTGGAAAACCCATATCGCACCAGCAAACAGTGCGATCCGGATCAACTTCAAAGAAGTCTGGGAATACCGGGACCTGATCGGCCTGTTTGTCAAGCGGGATTTCACCGCAAAATATAAGCAGACCATTCTTGGCCCCCTGTGGGCGGTGATCCAGCCCCTGCTGACTACGGTGGTCTTCTCCATCATTTTTGGCTCTTTGGCTGGCCTGACCACTTCCGATGTGGAAGGCCAAACCCTGTTGATGCCCTCTTTCCTGTTTTATATGATCGGCACCATCACCTGGTCCTATTTTTCTTCCACTGTGTCAGCCAATGCCAATACCTTCATTGCCAACCGGGCCATCATGGGCAAGGTGTACTACCCCAGAGTGGTATCTCCCATTTCTACCGCACTTTCCAATCTGATTTCCTTCGGCATCCAGATCGTGATGTTCTGCGCGATTGCCCTGGTATATTCCTTGCTGGGATTGGCAGAAATTCGCCTTTCTTCCTACATTCTGTTGCTGCCGTTACTGATCCTGCAGCTGATGATGCTCAGCACCGGCATCGGTATTATTATTTCTGCGCTGACCACCAAGTACCGGGATCTTGCCATGCTGGTGGGCTTCGGCCTGCACCTGTGGCAATATCTGTCCCCCATTCCCTACGGTCTGGCCTTGATCCCTGAAAAGTATCTGGGCCTGTATATGCTGAACCCCGTGACCCCCATCGTCACCACCATGCGCCTGGCCTTCTTTGGCACCGGCTATTTTGATTGGATGTATTACGGAATTAGTTTGGGCGTGACGGCTTTGGTGTTCTTCATCGGCCTGGTGATGTTCAACAAAATCGAGCGGACCTTTATGGATACAGTGTAAAGGAGGTGCAACCTGTGGACGAACTGATGATCAAAGTCGACAATGTGACAAAGGAATATCAGCTGGGCGCCATCGGCGGCACTACCCTGCGGGACGAACTGCAGCGCCGTCGGGCAAAGCGCAAGCATCAGGATGACCCCACCCTGAAGATCGGCCAGAGCCGCGGAAATGCCGGCGAAAGCTTCATGGCTTTGAATGGCGTGTCTTTCCAGGTGAAGAAGGGCGAAGCCGTGGGCATTATCGGCCATAACGGCGCCGGTAAGTCTACGCTGCTGAAGCTGATTACCCGGATTACCGCACCCACATCCGGCGATATCTATCTGAACGGCCGTGTTGCCTCCATGCTGGAGGTTGGCACCGGCTTCCACCCCGAACTTACCGGCCGGGAAAATGTGTACCTGAACGGTGCGATCCTTGGCATGACCAAGAAGGAAATCGACGCCAAAATGGACGACATCATCGAATTTTCTGAGGTGCGCCAGTTCATCGATACCCCGGTAAAGCGTTATTCCTCCGGTATGTACGTTAAGCTTGCTTTTTCCGTGGCGGCACACCTGGATTCTGAGATTATGATCATGGACGAGGTGCTGGCGGTGGGCGATGTGGCCTTCCAGAACAAGTGCATCAAAAAGATGCGGGAGGTTGCCGATTCCGGCAGAACCATTCTGTATGTCAGCCATAATATGTCCACCATCCGTACCCTCTGCGACCGCTGCGTGGTTCTGAGCAAGGGCACCGTCCTCTTCGACGGCGATGTGGAGGAAGCCATCTCCCATTACGTGACCAAGGATTTCTCCCTGGCAAATGAGATCGATTTGGGCAGTTTGGAAAGACCCTATCCTACTACGCAGCTTTGCCATATGACCAGAGTGAATCTGGATAAGGCAAACGCAGTGTATGACATGGGCGATAAAATGACTATGACTCTGCAATGGACTGCGAAGCAGGCACTGGATGAAATGAAGCTACGGCTCGGAATCTTTACGGTGAGCCAGCTGCCCGTGGGCATTACCTTTTCTCAGGACTTTTCCGTGCTTGCAGGGCAGAACAGCAAGAAATTTCAAGTCGATATCTCTAGATTGCTCCCAGGAAAATATTGCCTGGAGCTGATCATGACCCAGATGGACAACAGTAATAAGCAGGCGAAACATGATGCGTTCAACCGGGATGTGATTTTATTTGAGGTGCAGGCGCCCAGGGGAAAGAAGAATTTTGGCGATGTGAATGCCTCCTGGGGATTCTTTGAGCTTCCGGAAACGCTGTGCGATTGACAGAAATTCAACCTGAAAAGGAAAAATAGGAGAGAATTATGCTGGGATTACGCAAAAAGCGCAAACAGGTTCCTGTTGATTACGTTCTGGAAGCAAGAAAGCTCGGTGTAAAAATCGGCGATCGCTGTGAGATCCACAAGTCCACTTCTTGGGGGAGCGAGCCTTACCTGATTACGGTGGGGGATCATGTGCGTATCACTAAAAACGTGCAGTTTATTACCCATGACGGCGGTGTTTGGGTTTTGCGGGAAAAATATGGGTGTCCCGATATTGACCTGTTTGGCCGGATTCGGGTGGGCAACAATGTGCATATCGGCTTCAATGCGATTATTATGCCTGGTGTCACCATTGGCGACGACTGCATCATCGCCACCGGTGCAGTTGTGACAAAGGATGTTCCTGCTGGTGAGATCTGGGGTGGTGTTCCGGCACGTTTCATCGAAAAAACCGAGAAATACTACGAGAAAAATAAGAGCAGATTTGTCTGCACGAAGCATATGAGCAGCGAGGAAAAGAGAACTGCCATAGAAAGCCTTGCGGCAGCGGATGATGGCCGGCTGAAGTGACATTCTGTCTGCGGCGTATAATATAGGAGTTGAAGCGTATGGGAAAAATCCTTGAATTAGACTTGCAGAGGTATACAGACAGTAGCTATATGCCAAAATTTCAGCGGTATTTTCGCCTTTCCCATGAGGCAAGGGGGAAATATATCCGGCGGCTATATCGCCGGCTCTATGCCAGGGAATGTGAGAAGAAGCTGATCGAGATACCTTTATCTGTCCACATCGGTGAGGGTCTTTATATCAACCATCCCATGTGCATCACCATCAATAAGGACGCAATCCTTGGTAAAAATATCAATCTGCACAAGGGCGTCACCATTGGCCAGGAAAATCGGGGCCCCCGGAAGGGCTGTCCAGAGATCTGCGACAATGTGTGGATCGGCATGAATGTTACCATAGTGGGCAAAGTCCGCATCGGAACGGATGTTCTGATTGCGCCAAATACCTTTGTCAACTGTGATATTCCGGATCATTCCGTAGTGTTTGGAAATCCTTGCATTATTAAGCACCGGGATTACGCTACGGAGGGATATCTGAATCGCTGTGTGTGATGTCACGATTGAAATAAAAAGCGGCAGAATCCGGATGGGTTCTGCCGCTTTTTGACATAATTTACTTCCGAAGCACCGCTTCCAGATCCATTCTCTGGAAGATCTCTAACTTGCCGCCTCTGGTGGCGTTGAGGATGCGGATGCCGTGGGCTTCTGCGTATTTCCGGGCGGTCTTGAAGGACAGATCCACCTTGTAGAGCATGGGATAGTGGTTTCGGATGCCGTTGCTTCCGTAAAAATGCTCACCGGCATCGGCGTTTACAACCACCTTGCCCTCCGGGGTCATGTCCACGGGGAAATTGTGGTCCATGCCCAGTAATACGATTTCCTTGAAGCCCATGTACACAGCCACCTGCATGCAGGTGTAGGTTACGGTATAGCCCTCGCCGATGGACTCGGAAATATCCTCGGAAAAAACAGGCGGCTGAGGATAGCGGTCCAGTCCGGTAAAGGGGGTGTACATGGCCTTTCCAATGTGGCCGATCTTGCGGCTGCCGCTGTAGACCATCAGCTTGTGGGGGGCCTGGATCTCTGTGAGGATATCCCGGAATTTCTGGATAATGGAGGCATCCTGGGTGCAGTAAAAATCCGGTCTCCAATCCGTGAATTCATAGATCCGGTCGATTCGGTTGGAGGCAAAGCAGAACTGGCGTTTCAGCAGATCCAAATCTGCCGGAGTAAGACTGGGACCGTTGCCGATGATGAAGCACCGTTCGCCGACGTGGGAATTGCGCAGTCTGCGCAGCTGCCGGATGCTGGATCTACGGATGAAGAAGGACTTGATCTTATATATCGACACCAACAGTGCTGAGGTTGCCGCCTATGCGCAGAGCGTGGGCTTCCATGTGATCGAGCGGGTACCGGAACTGGCCAAGAATACTGCCAACGGCAACGATCTTTTGGTGTACCATTTCCAGCAGTTCCCTGAGTATGATTACTATTTCCAGCTCTTCGCTACCGCTCCCTACATGCAGCCTGAAACCATCCGTGCTTGCTTTGAGAAGCTGGTGTCCAGCGAAACCTACGATTCTTGCTTCACTGCCACCAAGAATCACAGCTTCTACTGGTACAGCGGTACGCCCATCAACTACCGCCCCGGTATCCTGCCCAGAAGCCAGGATATGACCCCCGTGATCGAGGAAACCACCGGTTTGTACGGCATTTCCCGGGACTCCTTGAAACGCTATAACTGCCGAATTGGCCGGAATCCCTACATGCAAATTGTCAGCAAGTATGAGGCGGTGGACATCAACACCGAGGAAGATTTCCGTATCGCCGAGTTTGTGGGCAAGGTTATTTTCGGACTCTGATCAAAAACAGCAGTGCGCTCTGCGGATGCATCCGCAGAGCGCACTTTTTGTTATTGGGGGATTAACGGTGCTTCAGATGAGCCAGAAGGCTGTGCTTGCACCGGCGCAGAATACTGTGAACACACCGGCGGATATGTGCCAGGAACATGAATAGTACCGTCTGTTTCCGAATATGGTCTGCCTGGAAATGGAAGAAAACCTCCGCTTGCTGTACCCGCACAATCCTGCGCCGCTCACGCTGACTGGGATTGCGGATGAATATGCTGTCGGCAATGCGGCTGTCAGATCGGGATGTGATGGTAACATGGCAGGATGAGCCCACAGGGCAGTGGAGGAGAACCCTTTCTCCGTCAATGACGGCCCGGCAGTCCGGTTGGTCGCAGGAGACCTGGTAGGCTTCGGGGGACAGAGCTGCTGCATCGCCGGCGGTGTACAGCCCCAGGGCCTCAGTTCCGCTTTGGTCTATAATATAGTCATAGGCGAAGTGATCGTCGGCGGTCATTAGCTTGATATAGGGAAAGGGGGCGGAATAGACCTGGGAGAAGGCTTCAATTTCCGCTAATCCTGCGGCTTCACCCACGGTTTCCATCAGCGTGACGGTGAAGGACCGGATCCCCTTCTGATTGACAGGGAAGACGGTTCCGTTGCCACACCGGTTCAGGGGGCCTGTATCTAAGCTGTACCCGTTGTCAAATGCGATCCTCGCATTCAGTATATTGTCATCAGATGAAGGGGAGTCATACAGCACAAGCACCTGGATATCGGTGGGATCGGCGAAGGCCACACGAACTGCTTTTTCGGGGTCATCCATATCCGGAATCCACACACCGTCAAAGGGCAGGTGGCTGCTGTCTGCCAGATCGATGGAATCCAGAAGTGTGAAATCGTTCAGCTTTTCAGCGGATCCAGAGCTGACGCTGATCTGTGCCTGATGGAGCAGCGAATCGGTTCTGCGCTGCCAGAACACCTTGTCGCCATTGACGATGGCGCTGGCGGCGATACCGGCCCGCTGGGATTTGTATAGTGAGATAGGGTGGTACAGCTCGGATTCCCGGAGGGATCGGGAAATTTTGGACCCGTTCACCGGGAAGCGAAGTCGATCAGACCAGGAATAGATGCCGGGGAGCTGATCGCCCGGGTCACAGGTGGACAGCAGGTTCAGTGTTGAGAAATCCTTGAAGGTGGTCCAGGCGGTACAGTATGCGAAGGCTTTCAGAACGACCGGGCGGTAGTGCGCTTCCTGCTTCAAAATGCGCCCCATAACCTTTTCAAAGGCCATGGTGACGGCCTTGTGGTCAATATGGGGATCATAGTCAGAACAGAGGATCACGTCTGGGTGGTGAGTCAAAATTACAGACTGGATATCTTCCATCAGATGATCGGAGGTGTAGGCACTTCCTTGGTTCCAAGCGGGATGGGAATGGAGTCCGTAGGCGGAGGCATGGCCGTTTCGGGATTTGCAAAGTCTGTCGGGAGCGGCGTTATAGATATGGGGACCATCGGCGGCCCAGCCGTCGGCATAGCCCAGGAAAATGACATGATCCTCCGGAATTCCAACGCTGCCCAGGGCCTGAATGGCTTCTGTTAGACGCACCTCGGCGATATTCCAGTAATCACCGTTTGTTACGAAGACCACGTGCACTTCGCTGCCATATGTGATATATTGCTCCAGAATGCCGCTGGCGATGTTCAGGTCATCGTCCGGGTGGGGGACGATCAGCATCACTTTCTTTCCAGCGTACAGGCTGCCCTTGCCGGTTTCGCCACAGGCGTAATTCAGCTGTCGCTGTACCGAGCGCATATACAGGAAACGGATGCCCATCAGGAGCAGTACTCCGGCGGGGATTCCAATGGCCAAGAACAGCGGGAGCGCCGGGTTATTCCGGCAGAAAAGCAGGATCAGCACGAAACAGATGACTGTAGCGCCAATTGCTGCGGCTGTGGAAAAAGGCCTTTTTTTACTTTTAAGACCATAATCCAGCAGAAAAACAAGCTCCACGGCCAGCAGAGCGGCCGGGATACATAGTATAAGTTTCATGTTTGTCACCGAAGGCCCAGTTTCTTTTGGATCTTGCGCTTCAGAAAGCGGAAGAGGGATTCCTTGCCCAATACTCGCTCCAGGGGCGCCTTGACCCGCACGGAATACCAATATTCGATGGCCCTTTTCAGCCCCACATCCTGCGCATACAAGCGGAAAGCTCTGCGCTGCCGAGCTTTCACACCTTTGATGAGGTGGTCATATTTGGGTGACAGGTGCTTCATGTACATCACATGCTTGATGCTGTGCTGAAGCAGGTGGGCTGCGGAGATTCTGTGCGCCGCGGGGTAGCCGTGCTGCTCGAAATATTCCACCTGGGCTTCCAGGGCTTCCAGTCCATCCAAACGTCGGGGGGTCCACTCCGAATGGGTGATACTGGAGCTGTTGAAGAAGTAGTGATAGAGGGGTGCAGTCAGAATGGCCATGGCGCTGCACTGAAACAGGATCTTGTAGGTGGTGAACTCGTCTTCGTGAAGCTTGCCCAACGGGAAGCGAACGTCGCTCAGACAGGAAAGGCGATATAGCTTTGCCGGCGCAATCAGTGCGTTGGTACGGTTTCTGTGCCAGAATTCCTCCGGTGGAACTGCCTTGTAGGAAAAGGGAATCTCCTCGGAGGGAATTTCGGAGGAGTTGGTTCGCACATAGGCGCAGCTGCTGACTTCGGCTCCGGTTTCCTTTGCAGCTCTATGCAGGTATTCCAGATACCTGGGATTTACGAAATCATCGCTGTCGATAAATGTGATCCAGTCCTGCTTCGGTGCGCCCTTTTGCAGTGCGTATTCGATGCCGACGTTTCGGGCGGCGGAAAGGCCGCCGTTTTCCTGGTGGATCACAGTGATGTTCTCATGCTCCGCAGCATAGCGGTCGCAGATGGCGGGACAGTTGTCCGGGGAACCGTCGTCCACCAGAACCAGCTCCCAGTTGGAATAGGTCTGGTTCAGAATGCTGTCGATGCACCGTTCCAGATAGGCTTCCACCTTATAGACCGGCACCAGCACAAAAATCCTTTCGTTGCTCATATCAAACTCCGTAAAACTCCTTATACCACTGGGCGAAATTACGCAAGCCGTCACGGAGGGGGGTATTGGGCTTAAAGCCGAAATCGGCTTCCAGGGCGGTGGTATCGGCGTAGGTGATGGGCACGTCGCCGGCCTGCATGGGCACCAAGCGCTTGTGTGCCTCGAAATCATAGTCGGCCGGGAGAACCTGGGCCCGGATCAGCTCCTCCTGCAGGATTTGGACGAAGTCCAGCAGATTTTCGGGTGCGGAATTGCCGATGTTATAGACGGCATAGGGTGGCAGAGGCAGGCCGTCCTCGCCGATGGACTGGTCGGGCGCACCCTGCATGACACGCATGACACCCTCGACGATATCGTCCACGTAGGTAAAGTCCCGCTTGCAGTTGCCATAGTTGAAAATTTCAATGGTCTGACCCTTGATCAGCTTGTTGGTGAAGCCAAAGTAGGCCATATCGGGCCGTCCCGCAGGGCCGTAGACGGTGAAGAACCGCAGGCCGGTGGAGGGGATATTATAGAGCTTGGAATAGGCATGGGCCATCAGCTCGTTGCTTTTCTTGGTGGCGGCGTACAGGGACACGGGGTTGTCCACCTTGTCATCGGTGTAATAGGGAACCTTCTTGTTGCTGCCGTATACGGAGGAAGAAGATGCGTACACCAAATGTTCCACACCCTTTGCCCCATTGTCATAGGAATGGCGGCAGGCCTCCAGAATGTTGTAGAAGCCAATGAGGTTGGCTTGGATATAGGCATCGGGGTTGGTGATGGAATAGCGAACGCCCGCCTGGGCCGCCAGGTTCACCACCACCTCCGGCTGGAACCGGGCGAAAACATCGTCGATGAGGGCTTTGTCCGCAATATCGCCCAGGATAAACTCGAAGGAAGACTGGGGATGCTTGGCAGCTTCCTTTTTGATCTCCTCCAGACGCCAATCCTTGATGGACACATCGTAGTAGTCAGACCGGTTGTCCACGGTCACGATGGAGATGGGCTCCACCTCCCGCAGCAGCTTCAAAATCAGGTTGGTGCCAATGAAGCCGATGCCGCCGGTGACGAAAACGGTTTTGTTTTTCAGTTCGATTCTCTGCATACCGTGATCCCCCTGTATTCTTCCTTGATCCGCTGATAGCTTTCCAAATTACCTACATCAAAGCGCTGGCCGGGCATCTGCATAGCGTGCACCGGCGTCTGGGCACACAGCCAGGCGATGTAGCTGCCGGGTGCATCGGTGCCGCAGCCGGCGGCAATGCCCTGTGCTACCAGCTTCGCGTCCTGCCGGGTATAGTAGTAGAAGGGCGGGCAGCACCAATGGGACTTGGGCTGGGCAGGCTTTTCTTCCATAGAGAGAATGCGGTCGGTTTCATCGACCTGTACCACGCCGCACTTGGTCAGTTTCTTGTCCTCCGGCTCGTAGTAGCGCATGATGCAGGAGGTGTTCTTCTGCTTGGCATAGCGCACAAATTCCGTCAGGCTGAAATCCAGCACATTGTCGCCGGCAATGACCAGCATATCATCGTCCAGCGCCAGCTTTTCGATGGCAAACTGGATATCCTTCACTGCGCCCAGCCGCGTTTCGTTGGAAGACGTACCGTCGTCCACAACCGTGACCTTCATGGTCTTGTCGGCGGCCCAGCGGTCAAAATGGGGGGCATATTTGTGGTTGGAGATCACCACATACTCGTCCACCAGCCCAGCGGTGTCGATATCATCCACCAGCCAGTCCAGGATGGTCTTGCCGCCAACCTCCAGCAGAGGCTTGGGGAAATTCTCGGTCAGAGGATACAGCCGGGTGGCGTAACCGGCCGCCAAAATCAAACATTTCATAATTCTACTCCATCTGCGCTATGGCAAAAATGTACACTGTATTTTCCGGTCAGACCGGGGAATGCCTTCAGGTATTCCCGGGTGACCCGTTCCTCAATGGCCTCCTTGTAGGCCGGGTCCACCAGCGCCATGCAGCAGCCCTTGAAGCCGGCGCCGGAGAAGCGGCCGCCATAGATGCCGTCGGTGGTCTGCATGATTTCGTATAAGGTCTTCAGTTCGTCGGAACCGGTTTCGTAGTTGTAGATGCTGGACCAGCCGCTTTCGAAGCACAGCTTGCCGTAGGCTTCCAGATCACCCCGGCGCCAGGCCTCGGCACCCTGCTCCACCCGCTCAAATTCGGTGTAGAAATGGGTGGCACGCTTGCGCCAGTTTTCTGGCAGCCGATCCTTGTACTGCTCAAAAACCTCCCGGGGAACGCTGCGCAGTCTGGCTTCCTCGAATTTGCCGTACTCCATGCCGGCGTAGGCCATCATGGCGTAGGCGGCGGACTTCAATTCGTCCACACGCATGTTGAACTTGGAGCCGGCCAGGGTTCGCTCCACACCAGAGAAGAAAATAGCGATCTCATAGGGCTTCATGACGGGGTTGGTGGGGATCAGCTCGAAGCTGTCGTCCTTGGTGTCCAGGTACAGCAGATGATCCTTTTTGCTGAAAACCTCGCAGGATTGGTCCAACTTGCCCACGTTGACGCCCACATACTCCTTTTCCGCAGCCAGGGCGATGTCGATCATTTCCCGGGGCGTCAGAGTGATGCCGTTGACCTTACACAGTGCGGACAGGAAGGCGATGATCACCGCGGCGGAACTGGACAGGCCGCCGATGGGCATCGTTCCCTCGATCACACAGCAAAGACCGGTGTTCAGATGATACTGCTTGGACAGCGCCCAGGTAGCGCCACGCAGGTAATCTGCCCAATCGCCTACCGGGCGGGCATCTACCTGCAGCACATGCCACTGGGCACGGGTAGGAAACTGCAGAGAGTGCACTTCCACAACACCATTTTTCTTGGTGCCGTAGGCAATATTGACACCTTTGTCGATGGCCAGACCGGTGATCTTGCCGTATTGATGATCCGAGTGGGCGCCCATGGGGCACACACGGTAGGGGCAGAAAGTGCTGCCGGCCGGATCCCGGGAATAGATCTCATAAAATCGTTCGTGGGCATGCATAAATAGTCCCTCCAAAGTTCTGGTTGTATTATATCGTGTTTATTGTGAAAAAGAAAGTGGGAAGCTTGGGAAAACGCCGTACGGCTTAATCTCTGCGGAAAATATCCCGGGTGTAGACCTTATCTGCCACATCATCCAGGCTGGAATCGTAGCGGTTGGCGATGATGGCCTGTGACATAGCCTTGAATTTTTTCAGATCCCCAATGACACGGCTGCCAAAGAATGTGGAACCGGCGGGCAGGGTGGGTTCGTAGATCACCACGGTAGCGCCCTTGGCTTTGATCCGCTTCATAACGCCCTGAATGGAGGATTGACGGAAATTGTCGGAGCCGGCCTTCATGGTCAGCCGGTACACGCCCACGACCACCTCTTTTTCCCGGGCCATATCCCAGGCGGAGTTTGCTTCGTAAGCGCCGGCGATCTCCAGCACCCGATTGGCAATGAAATCCTTTCGGGTCCGGTTGGATTCTACGATAGCCTGGATCAGATTCTCCGGCACATCCTGGAAGTTTGCCAGCAGCTGCTTGGTGTCTTTGGGCAGGCAGTAGCCGCCGTAGCCGAAGGAGGGGTTGTTGTAATGGGTGCCGATCCGGGGATCCAGGCACACGCCATTGATGATTTGCCGGGTGTCCAGACCCTTGCTCTCGGCATAGGTGTCCAGCTCGTTGAAATAGGAGACCCGCAGGGCAAGATAGGTATTGGCGAAGAGCTTGACAGCCTCAGCCTCCGTAAAGCCCATAAAGAGCGTATCGATGTTCTCCTTGATGGCGCCCTGCTGCAGCAGACCTGCGAAAATGCGGGCGGCTTCCTCCGTCTGCGCATCACAACTGACAATGATACGGGATGGATACAGGTTATCATATAGCGCCTGGGATTCCCGGAGGAATTCCGGGCTGAAGATGATATTTTTGGTGTGGAACTTTTCCCGGACGGCCTTGGTATAGCCGACGGGGATGGTGGATTTGATGACCATGATGGCCTTGGGGTTGACCTTCAGAACCAGTTCGATGACCGCTTCCACCGCAGAGCAGTCAAAGAAATTTTTCTTGCTGTCGTAATTGGTGGGTGCGGCAATGACCACAAAATCCGCATCCCGATAGGCGGCTTCGCCGTCCAGCGTTGCTGTCAGATCCAACTCCACTTCTGCCAGGTATTTTTCGATGTATTCGTCCTGGATCGGGGATTTGCGATTGTTGATCAGATCCACCTTTTCCGGTATGACGTCCACGGCGGTGACCTGGTTGTGCTGCGCCAACAGCGTGGCGATGGACAGACCCACATAACCCATGCCGGCGACCGCGATCCGATAGCGCTTGGGGTTAGCCGCCTGGGCGGCAGGTGTCGGCGTTTGGACAAATGCCTCGGTCACATCAAATTCCAGCGCCTGCGCCAAAGCTTGCAGCTGGGCGATGGAAGGGATATAGTCCTTCTGCTCGATGCGGCTGATGGTGGCCCGGTTCATGCCGGTGCGCTTGGAAAGCTCCGCCTGGTTCAGCTTCAAACTGCGCCGCTTGGAAATTACCAGATCCGAAAGATGGTCAATGGAAAACACTTTCATAGAAACACTCCATATTCTGTTGCGCTGTGGAACGATCGGACGCTATCTTACCATATGATACAAAATTTAACATAAAAAGTCAATAGTTTGGGAGGTTTTGGCCATTTGGGTTCATTTTCGTCACAGTTTTGCGCAGAAAATAGGGTTGCAGGTTTCGACAAAATGCAGTATACTATACTTGAGAAGTTGTGCGCAGGAGGTGTCTGGTATGCGCATGTCCATCATCATTCCCGTATATAACGCGGCCGCTACGCTGCGCAGATGCCTGGACAGCATCCTGGCGCAGTCCTACGGGGATTACCAGGTCGTCGTTGTCGACGATGCATCCACAGACGAGAGTTTGGCCATCGCCGAAAGCTATGCCGCTCGGGACGAGCGGTTCCTGGTGCTGGCCTCTGCCCATTGCGGCACCGGCGCAGCCAGAAACAAGGGCCTTGCGGTTGCCGCAGGCCAGTATGTGGTCTATATGGATGCCGACGATTACTGGATCCGGGAAGATCTGCTGCAGGCGCTGGACGATCGCATCCGGGATTTGCCTGCTGATGTGTACATGTACCAAATGGCCAAGGTGACGGAAGACGGCGCGGTGCTCAAGCGCTTTGATAAGCAGCTGTTCTCCTGCGCTGACCAGGTCATGGCGCTGGATGCGGTGTACCAGGATCTGGTGGCCGATGGCCATACCCTGGCGGCTGCGTGGAATAAATGTGTCAAGCGGCAGCTGCTGCTGGAAAATGAGATCCGCTTCCGGGAGGATGTGCTAGGCGAAGATATCGATTGGGTGCTGCAGCTGTTTTCCTATGTGCAGACCATTTGCCTGGTCAATATCCGGGCCTATGCCTATACCCAGCATAAAAGTCCTTCCAGAAGCACCCGCAGTGATGCGCCCAACGACCTGGTGACGATCGTCAGCGATTGGGCTGAGAAGCTGAACCGGGAAACCATGGCGCACCGGGATGCGGTGGCCGGCGTGGTGGCCTTTGAGTATGGCATCTGCATGGGCAGCCACCATCTGCTGTCGAAGGAAAATAAAAAACGCATGCGCTGCAGCGTCCGCTTGCTGCAGGGCGGACTGGATCGAAAAACGATGCTGATCCATCGGTTTTGCACCGTATTTGGCTATGATCTGACCTGCGCGGCGGTGCGGCTGTACCTGCTTCTGCGCAGAATCTGGTGATGAGGTAGCAAATGAAAGATACTTACATAAATTATCTGGCCTCTTTGCGTGCCTTTGTGCAGGGTACCGTGCCTGAGCAGCTGGATCAAGCGCAGCTGGCACAGGTGCTGGAATTGGCCCGGATCCATTCCACCGCCGGCATCGTGTGCTATGCCTATCAGAATCACCCGGCGCGGATCCCGGCAGAAAGCCAGGCCTTTGTCCGCAGACAGTGCCTGGCACAGATCAGCCTTTTTGGCCGACGGGCGGAGCAGGCCAAGCAGCTGGCCGCCGAGCTGGATAAAAACGGCATCGACTTTATCCTGTTCAAGGGTCTGGTGGTCCGGGATTACTATCCGGTGCCGGAGCTGCGGACTTTTGGCGATGTGGATTTTATCATCCGCAAAGAGGATCGGCAGCGCAGCGATGCGTTGATGCTGTCGCTGGGCTATGAGCGGTGCGATGACTGGGAGCCCAGCTATTCCTACCGCAAGGGCACGGAATATTACGAGTTCCACAGCCGGGTCATCGGCTTTGATGTGTCCGATAAGGCGGATTTTGTGGGCTATTTCGGGGATATTTGGGCCCATACTGTGCCTGCCAAGGTGGTACAACTGCCCCATGCCTGGGAGCTGAAGTCGGAATTCCACTTTTTGTACCTGCTGACCCATATCGCCAAGCACATCAGCGCCTCCGGCGCGGGTATCCGGATGTATCTGGATCTTGCCCTGTTCATTCGCCACTTTGGGGATTCTCTTGATTGGGCCTGGGTGTCTGCGGAGCTGGAAAAGCTCCACCTGGCGGATTTTGCCAATATGGCGCTTTACGCGGTGGAGCAGTGGTTCGGCGTGGAAAGTCCGCTGCCGCTGAAGCCCATCCCGGAGGATGTCGGCCAGGATTTTCTGGAATTTACCCTTTCCGGCGGCGTTTATGGCTATGTGGGTCGGGATCAGGGCACTGTGTTTTTGAAGCAGCATAACCGCAATGACGAGAGCGTTTCCAAATGGAAAACCCTCCTGTACCATGCTTTCCCGCCGGTCGATGTGCTGGCCAATAAGTATGCTTATCTGCATAAGCGCCGCTGGCTGCTGCCGGTGGCGTGGGCGCAGCGCCTGGTGGATAGCCGCCGTAAATGGGGCGAATTCGCCGAGAAAACCAAGCATGTGATCACCGCAGACGAGGAAGCTGTGCTGAAACTGAAGCGGATCTATAAAGAAATCGGACTTTGATTATGAAAAAGATACTGTTTGTATGTCACGGCAATATTTGTCGGTCGCCGATGGCGGAATTTGTGATGAAGGATTTGGTGGCGAAGGCTGGGCGGGAAGGTGAGTTCCACATTGCCTCCGCGGCCGTCAGCCGGGAGGAGATCGGCAATCCCGTGTATCCCCCTGCCCGCCGGGAGCTTGCAAAGCACGGCATTGCGTGCCACGGCCATGCCGCCCATCAGATCACCCAGGCAGAGCTTGCCGATTACGACTACATTTACTACATGGACGCTTCCAACGCGCGCTTCTTGCGCCGGCTCTTCGGCGACGCTGCGGCAAAGTGCCGGCCGCTGATTTCCCGGGACGTGGCCGACCCTTGGTACACCGGCGATTTTGGCGCCACCTGGGTGGATATTTTGGAAGGCTGCCAAGCCATTTTGGAGGAACTGTAATGCTGGATCATGCTCTTTTGGAAAGCCAACTGGCGGAGCTTCCGCTGTATAGCTACGGCTTTATCGACCCTGCGGCGCTGGATTTTACGGACCGCGTCCGCTTCATCTGCAAGCAGGAATGCCCTATGTACGACCAAAGCTGGGCCTGTCCTCCTGCCGTCGGCAGCGTGGCCGAATGCAAAAAGAAGTGCCAGGAATTTCAAAATTGCCTGATGGTTGCCACCATCACGGAGGTCAATGACATCGCCAATATCGAGGAAACCCTGGCCACCCGCGGCGACCACGAGGCGGTGACCAACCAGGTGGCGGATCTGCTGCGCCAGCAGGGCATCTGCCCCTACATCCTATCCACCGAGGCCTGTGCCATTTGCGAGCGTTGCGCCTGGCTGGACGGCCAGCCTTGCCGTTTCCCGGAGAAAATGCACCCCTGCGTGGAGAGCCATGGTATCAATGTGATCCCCGTTCTGGAGGAAATGGGCATCCCCTTTATCTACGGTGAAAACGTCGTAACCTGGGTTTCCTTGCTGTTTTTCCGGTAAAAAAGGCCCCTTTTGCGAAAAATAACTATTGCAAAACGGGTAAAATTATGCTATAATATCGTGCGTGTCCAATGCAGGGCGCGCAACCATTGGGATGTCGCCAAGCGGTAAGGCACCAGACTTTGACTCTGGCATTCGTAGGTTCAAATCCTGCCATCCCAGCCAT
>RHMF01000519.1_pt1 | contig 16540 bp, 16 predicted proteins | sample 5365151 | NCBI WGS metagenome assembly RHMF01 (sample SAMN10266501, study PRJNA497801) | feces metagenome | isolation source: feces | host: Bos taurus | place: China: Prairie of Fairy Mountain | collected 2017-08-14 | reverse complement strand
GAAGATATATCGCATACATCGTATATATCGCAAATTCCGCAAGGAATTTATATCGCTGAATCAATCGTTTGTAAGACAAACGATTGATTCTACGTGTGCGCATCTGGGGAACAGATCAGCGGCTTGGGCGGAAAGAAGGCGGTAGCCTCTTTCTTTGAAAATGGCCACATCCCGGGCCATGGTTGCCGGGTCGCAGGATACATAGACGATTCTTCGGGGGGCCATTTGACAAATGCCCTCGATGGCATCGGCATTCAGGCCTTTCCGGGGCGGGTCCACTACCACCACATCCGGTTTTACACCCCGGCTTTCCAGTTCCAGGGCGGCTTTGCCTGCATCACCGCAGAAAAACTCTGCGTTTTCCATGCCGTTTCGTTTTGCATTTTCCCGGGCATCGGTGACCGCTTCGGCAACCACTTCCACACCGATGACCTTTTTGGCGGCTTTGGCCATAGCCAGGGTAATCGTACCCACACCGCAGTACAGATCCAGCACCAGATCTTCCTTGGTGATCTGCCCCTGGGCAATGGCGGCTTCGTAAAGCCGCTGTGCCTGATGGTGATTGATCTGATAGAAGGACTGGGCGGAAATGCGGAAGGTAAGACCACAGAGGGTATCTTCAATATACCCGGGGCCGTAGAGGACTTTGTTTTCATCCCCTAAGATGGTATTTCCCTGCTTTTTGTTGATGCTGAGCACCAGGGTGGTAAAGCCGGGGATCTTCTGAAGCCGCTCCAACAGGGCATCCTGCCGGGGCAGGGAAGTGCCATTTACGCAAAGGCAGACCAGGATCTGCTTGCTGACCGCTCCCTGGCGGACAAAAATATGGCGCACAAGACCTTTGTGCTCTGTTTCTTCATAGGCGCTGATGCGGTACTGGTTCATATAATCCAGCACCGCTTTTTTCACGAGGTCGGCCTCCGGGAAACCGATCCGGCAGCCTTCGTTTTCCACGATCTGGTGGCTGCCTGCCCGATAAAAGCCTGCGTAGGCTTTGTTTTTGTTGCTTCCCACGGGGAAAATGACCTTGTTTCGATAATGATAGTAGGTGGGGGCGGAAAGAATGGGGATCGCCTCTAAAGATTCTCCTGCCAGTCGGTTCAGATTCTGCCGAACCCGGTCTGCTTTCAGCCGGCACTCTTCTTCGTAGGTCATATGCCAGAAATCACAGCCGCCGCAGAGCTTGGCAACGGGGCATTCCCGGTTTACTCTGTGAGGGGACTTCTCCAGCACCTGGGTGATCTTACCCACCGCCCAGGTCTTGTTTGCCTTGATGATGGCGATCTTGCAAAGGTCACCCACCACGGCATTGGCCACAAATACTGCACAGCCGTCGATCTTGGCAACGCCCTGGCCGTCGGCGGTGTAGTCCACGATCCGGGCCTCATAAATTTCGTTCTTTTGTAGCATTACAGCACCTTTTCCATAACGGTTTTCTGGGGAGCAAAGCCCATTTTGTCATAGAAGCCCTTCGCGGCATCGTTGCCCTCCCAAACATTTAAGGTGATGGCATCGCACTTGCGCATTTTGGCATAGCGGAGGACTTCATTATAAAGCTTTGTGCCGATCCCTTTGCCCCGGCAGCCTTCCAGCACGCACAGATCGTCGATATACAGGCATTCCCGATCTTCCAGAACCGGATCTTTCCGGGTGGTATGCACCTGGCAGAAGCAGTAACCCAACACCTTTTCCTTTTCCACAGCCACAAAAACAGGGGTATCACTGCTTTCCATCAGGGAAAACAGCTGGGAAGGGCCGTACTTGCAGGCCTTTTCCCGGAACAAATCAGGCCGCAGGTCGTGGTGCAATGCCCCTACCTGCCGCAAAAGGGCCAGAATACCGGGGGTGTCTTTTTCTTCTGCAAAACGAATTTCCATAGGGGCCTCCTGTAGCATTTTTCTTTATCATAGCATAAAAAATAAGGGCGGTAAAGATGGGAAGGGGGAGAACTTGCAAAAAATGCATACCGGTCTAAAAATGGCCGCATAATTTGTAAATTACACTTGAATTGAAGGCCGGGATATGGTAAAGTGATAGAAACGACGCGAAGGGATATGCGCGTTTAATTAAGGAAAAGGAGAGAATAAGTATGCCTACATTTAGCTATAGTTACAGTTACTATGACTACTATGACTACTATTACGACTATTATTCTACATACCTGATTGTTTACGCAATCATCGGTCTGATTGTTGCCATTGTTTTTGGCTGCATCACTAAGAAGATCAATGAAAACAAGGGTTATGACGGCGGCTTTGCCTGGGGCTTCTGGCTGGGCGTCATCGGTATTATTGTTGTTTCCTGCAGAGCCCCTGCAGAGGATGTGTTTGATTCCTACAGCTACTCCAGCAATCCCCTGCCCAGACCACAGGGCACGTTGCCTCCCGGCGGCTGGTATTGCACCGGTTGCGGACGTCAGCATGCTGCCTATGTAACTTCCTGTGTTTGCGGAACGAAAAAGACCACGCCCGGCATGGCACCGCACACCCCTGCAGCCCCTGCCCGTCCTACCCCGTACAAGCCTACTGTAACAGCGGAACCTGCCCGTCCTACTCCGTACAAGCCTACTGTGACAGCGGCACCTGCAGCCCCCAAGCCCAGGATGAGCGAGGCGGATGTCATCCACACCCTGAAAGAATATAAGGAACTGCTGGATTCCGGCACGATCACCCACGAGGAATTCGAACAGAAAAAGAGAGACCTCCTCGGTCAGTAAAACAAACTCCCAACGGCTTGTCCGTTGGGAGTATTTTTATAGATTCCTATCCATAGAGCGCTTTGCTGCCTGCACCAAATCGGCAATCACCTGGGCCTGCTGAGGGGAGCACTGCGCCAAAACGGCGGCAATGTCCTTTGCTGCGGTGTCGCTGCAGACGGCGTCATCGCCCAGCAGATCATCGGTGCGGATTCCCAATGCTGCGGCGATATCCACAAGCACAGGAAGACTGAGCTTGGTGTTGCCTGTTTCAATGTGACTCATATGGGTGGTGGAGATGTTTACCTTTTCCGCAAGTTCCTCCTGTGAAAGCCCAAAGGACTTGCGGAATCTGCGAATTCGCTGCCCGATTTTATAATAATCCAAAGAAAACACCGCCTATTCAGTAAAATACTACTTGAATTATATAGGCAGTCGTGCTAAAATTACATAAACTGCATAGGCTGAATTACGCCTACACAGTTAATATCTGCAAAAAATAGAAAAGGATACATCCAATTAAGTGTATCCTGGGCAGAAGGAGAAATGGAGACGAAGGTAAATGATTATTGCGATATTGGGCCTGCTATGCTTATTGCTTTTACTGTTCCCCGGGTTTCTGAAGTTGCTGGTTGCGGCTTTGGTTGCAATCTTTTTCATCGGTATGGGTACGCTCACCTGGGTGATCAACAATGCAAAGGGTCGGGATGGCGGTTTCTGGTGGGGCTTTTTCCTGACTTTCATCGGCGTTCTTGTGGTAGCGGTTCGGCCTGAAGTTTTGGTTCCCACCCCGGTTCGTGGTGACGACCGTCCTCTTTATTTAGAGAACCCGGGTGCGTGGTATTGCCCTCGCTGCGGTCGTTCCCATGCGGTGTATGAGCATTCCTGCCTTTGCGGCATAACCAAGCACGAGGTAAAGGAAACCTTCGATCTTGAAGCCTTTCAGCCTGAAGTAAGGGCTATGGAATCTCGATAAGGGAAGGAGTAAGGAACAAATGCAATTACTTTTTGAACTGTTGCAGTCCTTTGGCGAATTGCCTGAGGAGCTTGTTATTTATTTGGTTTCCCTGCTAACATCCATAATTATAGGCTTTGCCGGTGAAGCTGTTGGTATGGGATTTATTACCCGGGCGATTAATAACGGAAAGGGCCGCGGCGGCGGTTTTGCCTGGGGCTTCTGGCTTGGTTTGATCGGCATCATCGTGGTAGCATGCCGTCCTGCAAAGAAGGCAAATACAACGGACCGGAGCGGTGATAATCCTCCTCCCAGGCCGGATGCGCTGGAAATGATGGCTGTGGACAGCCAGGTGTGGTTCTGCCCCGGCTGTGGCCGCCCACACTACTCCACAGAGTCTGTCTGCCAGTGCGGCGTGTACAAAAAATAAGGAGAAAGCGCTCAGCGGCTTGGCCGCTGGGCGCTTTTTGCTTGGTGGCGCACCAAATATGCCTTGCAATAAAAAGAAAATAATGGTAAACTGTTGCTATATAGTATATGGCTTTCTGTTAGGAAAGAGGTAGAAAGAAAAGAGGGGTCTTATGGCAATTTTCAAATGTAAGATGTGCGGTGGCGACCTGGAGATCGCAGCGGGCGCAACCATTGCCCAGTGCGATTATTGCGGCACAAAGCAGACAGTTCCCAAGGTGTCCGACGAAAATCTGCAAAACCTCTTTAACCGGGCCAACACCCTGCGTATAAAGAGCGAGTTTGACAAGGCGGAAAAGCTTTATGAAAAGATCGTGCAGGCAGATTCCACCCAGGCAGATGCCTACTGGGGTCTGATCCTTTGCAGGTACGGCATTGAATATGTGGACGATCCTGCCACCTTCCAAAAGATCCCCACCTGCCACCGAGCATCTTATGATTCGGTGATCGCCGATGAGGATTATAAGGCAGCTATCGAACATGCAGATGGCGCGCAGAGAGAAGTGTATGAGCAGCAGGCAAGAGAGATCGACCGCATTCAAAAGGAGATCCTGGCCCTTGCCCAAAAGGAAGAAGCCTACGATGTGTTTATTTGCTACAAGGAAACGGACAGCAGCGGCAGCAGGACCCAGGATAGTGTGATCGCAAATGATATTTACTATCAGCTGACCCAGGAGGGCTTCAAGGTCTTCTATGCGGCGATCACCCTGGAAGGCAAGCTGGGCTCCGCCTATGAACCCATCATCTTTGCAGCCTTGAACTCTGCCAAGGTGATGCTGACCATCGGCACAAGGCCGGAATACTTCAATGCAGTTTGGGTCAAGAACGAATGGTCCAGATTTTTGAAGATCATCCAAAAGGATCGCAGCAAGCTGCTGATCCCCTGCTATCGGGATATGGATGCCTATGAGCTGCCGGAGGAGTTTGCCCACCTGCAGGCACAGGATATGAGCAAGATCGGCTTTATTAACGATGTGGTTCGGGGCATTAAGAAGGTTATTCGAAAGGATGAGCCCAAGCAGGAGGTAGTGCAGGAAACAGCCGCAGCGGCCAATGTCAGCATTGCGCCCCTTTTGAAGCGGGCCTTTATGTTCCTGGAGGATGGAGAATGGGACAGAGCAGACGATTTCTGCGAACAGGTCTTAAACATCGATCCCGAATGCGCCCAGGCATACCTTGGCAAGCTGATGGCCCAGCTGCGGGTCAGAAAGCAGGAGGAGCTGAAGGGCTGCGCAGAACCCTTTGACAACAGCAGCAGCTACAAAAAAGCAGTCCGCTTTGCAGACACGGATCTGAAGGAAGCCCTTGCCGGCTACATAACGCATATCCGCACCCGGAATGAAAATGCCCGTCTGGAAAATCTTTATCAGACAGCCAGCAGAAAAATGTCTGCAGCTGCCACAGAAGCCGCTTTTAAGGAAGCCTCCATGGCCTTTGCCATGGTCCTTGGCTACAAGGATGCGGATGCTTTGGCAGAGCAGTGCCTGGAAAAAGCAGAGGGAGCGAGAAAAGATTGGGTCATAAAGCAAGCGAAGGCCTTCATTTCCGACAAGTTCGTCGGCAAAAATGAAGAGGCCATCAAACTGCTGAAAACCGTTTCCGGCTGGAAGGATGCGGACGAGCTGATCGCAGCGTGCGAAAAGAAAATCGCAGAGATCCGGGCGAAAGAGGAAGCAGATCGTTTGGAACAGGAACGGCAAGCGGCCCAAAGGGCAAAGCGCAATAAAAAGATCACGCTGATTTCAGCGGGAGCAGTGGCGGTTGTGGCGGCAGTCCTTGTGCTTTGGTTCACATGGATCATTCCCAGCATGGATTATTCCGCAGCTATGGAATTAAAGGAAAAGGGTGAGCTGCAAAAGGCTGCAACGGCCTTTTCTGAATTGGGAGATTTCCGTGATGCTAAAAATCAAGCAAGCACTATTTTGGAAAAGCTATTTGTCCGAACAACCATTAGCGCAGGTAGCTATCATACGGTAGGCTTAAAGGCAGATGGCACTGCGGTAGCGACAGGAGATAATGACTACGGTCAGCGCAATGTGTCCGGCTGGAAGGATATTGTTGCCATCAGCGCAGGTGGTCGTCATACGGTAGGCTTAAAGGCAGACGGTACCGTGGTGGCAATCGGCTACAACGGCTTCGGTCAATGCGATGTGTCCGGCTGGAAGGACATTGTTGCCATCAGCGCAGGTGATGAGCATACCGTAGGATTAAAGGCAGACGGCACTGTGGTAGCAACAGGAGATAATAGCGACGGCGAATGCGATGTGTCCGGCTGGAAGAACATTGTTGCCATTAGCGCAGGCTATGAGCATACGATAGGCTTAAAGGCAAACGGCACGGTGGTAGCGACAGGAGACAATACCTACGGCCAATGCAATGTGTCCGGCTGGAAGGACATTGTTGCCATCAGCGCAGGTCTCTTTCATACGGTAGGCTTAAAGGCAAACGGCACGGTGGTAGCGACAGGAGATAATAGCGACGGCCAATGCAAGGTGTCCGGCTGGGAGAACATCAGGATTCCCGCTATCGACTGAGCATAAAATCAACAAAAAGGGTGTTGCCCAACGGCAACACCCCTTTTATTATTTATATATCTTCCCTGAAAAGGGCATACAGGCAATCGTCAAAAATCGTATCACCGTAGCCTTTTACGCACTGACGGATAAGCCCTTCTCTTTGGAAGCCTAAGCTTTCCAGCAGGCGCTGGGAAGCAATGTTGGGCAAAAAGCATCGGGAGGCGATGCAGGTGAGGTTTTCTGTTTCAAAGAGGTGGGCAATCACTGCACCCAAAGCTTCTTTCATATAGCCCTTTTGGGCCTCCTCTTCCCGGAGAAAGTAAGAAAGCTCCCTGGAAGCCACGCCGTAGCGCAGGCTATCCTCCTCCACAAAGATCATACCGATGAATCTGCCCGTTTCTTTCAATACGATGGCAACAGAAGAAAAATCGTCCGGTGCATTTGCAAGCTGACCTTCAGCCTTTTCCCGGGTGACTGGAGCCATGGCATTATAGCGCATAACAAAATCGGAATTGACAAATTCCAAATAATCGTCTGCATCGGTAATGTCCGGTTTCCGCAAAATAAGCCGCTGGGTTTCCAAATACATAAAAGCACTTCCTTATTTACAAAGGTCTTTGATCACTTCGCCTGCGATAATCAGCCCCACAACAGAGGGGACCCAGGCGCAGGAGCCGGGGAGGGCATTTCTGCCTTCCGGAAGCTCTGCCCAGGCGGGGTCATCTGCAGGCAGGTCGCACTGGATAGGCTCTTCCTCAGAGTAGACCACTTTCAGGCTTTCAATGCCTCGCTTGCGGCATTCTTTCCGCATGATCCGAGCCAAAGGACAGACAGAGGTTTTGTAGATATCGGCCACCCGGAAGGCGGTGGGGTCTAACTTGTTGCCTGCGCCCATAGAGCAGAGAATGGGCGTGCCGGAGGCTTTGCAGGCTTCCACCAGGGAAAGCTTGCCGGTGACGGTATCGATGGCATCGACTACATAGTCATACTGGTTAAAATCAAACAAATGCCGGGTATTAGGGCCGAAAAAGTCACAGATGGCGGTTACCTGGCAGTGGGGGTTAATGGCCTTGACCCGCATTTCGGCGGCCTTTGCCTTTTCCATTCCCACTGTATCCTGGGCGGCTAAGATCTGCCGATTGATATTGGAAAGGCTGATCTTATCGTGGTCCACCAAGGTTAGAGCGCCCACACCGCTTCTGGTAAGGGCTTCTACCACATAGCCGCCTACACCGCCTAAGCCGAATACAGCAACGTGGGCTTTATTCAGTTTTTCCATAGCATCTTCTCCCAGCAAAAACCGGGTGCGGCTGAACCGTTCCATAGGCATCTCCTTTTCGTTTTCTCCATCCTACCACGAAAGGTCCGCCCTGTCAAATCCCGGTTGCAACTTTTGGAAAGGTATAGTATACTACACGGGAGAGGATGTGATTTTTTGAAGCTAAAGCGGGCATTACAGGTCTTTTGGACCTTTTTTAAAATAGGCGCCTTCACCTTTGGTGGCGGCTATGCCATGATCCCCCTGATCCAGGCGGAAACGGTGGATAATAAAAAGTGGATCACCCAGGATGATATTCTGGAGATCGTGGCCATTGCTGAGTCCACTCCCGGCCCTATCGCCATCAATTCGGCAACCTTTGTTGGCTACCGGGTGGCAGGGGTCCTCGGCAGTATGTTTGCCACCCTTGGCGTGGTGCTGCCATCTTTTGTGATCATACTGCTGCTTAGCTTTGTGCTGCGGCGATTCCAGGAGCTGCAGGCGGTACAGTATGCCTTTGTTGGCATTCGGGCAGGCGTGCTGGCTCTTCTGATCAAGTCCCTTTGGACCATGTACAAAAAAAGCCCCAAGGGCTGGGCTGCCTATGTGGTGATGGGCGGCGCATTTTTGGTCAGCACCTTCTTTGATGTGAACATCCTCTTTGTGATCATTGGCTGTGCCATCTTCGGCCTGGTCACTTCTAGGATCATGGAAAGGAGGCAGGCAAAATGAGTTTTGAAGAATTGGCTTTGGGCTTTTTTGAACTGTTTGCCACCTTCTTTATGATCGGCGCAGTCACCTTTGGCGGCGGCTATGCCATGCTCCCCATGATCCAGGAGCAGGTAGGCCAGCGCTGGGGCGAGATTATTTCCGAGCAGGCAATGATCGATTTCGTGGCGGTCAGTGAGTCCACTCCCGGCCCCTTTGCCATCAATATGGCAACCTATGTGGGAAGTGAAGTAGGCGGCCGGTACCTGGGCGTATTTGGAAGCATTTTCGGTTCGTTCTGTGCCACCCTTGGCGTGGTGCTGCCTTCTTTTATTGTCATTTTGATCGTTGCCAAGTGCTACGAAAAATTCCGTTCCAGCCGCACCGTCCAGGGCATCATGACCGGCTTGAAGCCTGCGGTGGTAGGCCTCATCGGCAGCGCCATTGCCGGTGTGCTTATGACGGTGTTTTTCTCCAACGGCTTCAGCATAGAGGTGTTTAAAGCGCCGGAATTTTACATCAGCGCCGGTATTTGCGCCGCTATGGCACTGCTGGCCTTTAAGAAGGTGCACCCCATTTTGATCATTTGCATTTCTGCGGTGTTGGGCATTGCCTTCGGCTATATGGGCCTGATTTAGCATGAACCGGGACGCTTCCGAAAGAAGCGCCCCGGTTTTTTCTCTTGCAAAAAGAAAATTTAGGGTATAATATATATTTAATGTATACTGGTGGAGTATTTCTAAAAGGAGAACAGCCATGGCGTGGAAGGAAATTCGCAGATTGCGGTGGAAAAAGGGCCTGAGCCCTGCACAGAGCATTGCCATCGTTTTTGCAATTATTATCATCATTGGCACAGTGCTGCTGTCCTTGCCGGTTTCTTCCCGAACCGGGGAAGGCCACAGCGTTCTCGATGCGCTGTTTACTGCCACCTCGGCCACTTGTGTTACCGGTCTTGTGCCCGGCGATACCTACACCATGTGGAGCGACTTTGGTCAGGTGATTATTTTGCTCCTGATCGAAGTGGGCGGCCTGGGCTTTATGAGCGTGGCTTCCCTGATGATGCTGCTTTTGCGGAAAAAGGCAGGTTTGAAGCAGAGAATGCTCATCGCGCAGGCTTTAAGCCTTGACGATATGCAAAGTGTGTGGAAGCTGCAAAAATGGGTGCTGGCAGGCAGTCTGCTGATCCAGTTGACAGGCGCATTGGTCCTGTTTTTCCGCTTTTTGCCGGAGTACGGCTGGCTCACGGCACTGAAATGGGGCGTTTTCCATTCTGTTTCCGCCTTCTGCAACGCAGGCTTTGACCTGTTCGGTCAGCTGCAGCCGGGTGCAAGCGTTGCCCCCTTCCAGAATGACCCAGTGGTGCTGCTCACCCTGGCTACCCTTATTATAGTGGGCGGCCTTGGCTTTTTTGTTTGGGAAGAGGTGGTGCGGCTGCACAGCTTTAAAAAGTTTTCTGTGTACACCAAGCTGGTGCTGCTGACCTCCGGGGCGCTCCTGCTGCTGGGCACAGCCCTTACCCTGCTTTTGGAGTGGGACAATCCAAACACACTGGGAGCCATGGAACCGGGAGAAAAGATATTAAACGGCTTTTTCCAGTCCGCTTCTCTGCGGACCGCAGGCTTCTCGGCGGTGGATCAGGCCAGCCTGACAGATGGAGGCAAGGCGATCTCCATGGTGCCGATGTTTATTGGCGGCTCCTCCGGCTCCACTGCCGGTGGCGTAAAGACGGTGACCATTGTGGTGCTGATACTATTTCTGTTTGCCCGCGTCCGGGGAAAGCGGGATGTAACAGTATTCCGCAGAACAGTTCCGTCGGAAAAGGTGACGGACGCCATGTCTCTTGTGGGCGTGATGCTGCTTTTGGCTATTGCAGGGGGCATCGTCATTTGCGCCACCAGTCCTGTGGGCTTTACCGATGCCCTTTATGAAGCGGTCTCGGCCCTGGCAACGGTGGGAAACACCGCAGGCGCAACGCCTTTGCTGAGCCTTGCCGCAAAGCTGCTTGTGATCGTGTTTATGTATTTCGGACGTGTGGGCGTGCTGACCCTTAGCTTAGGTTTCCTTTCCGGCGACAAGGCACAGGAGCGCTTCCGCTATGCCTCCACAAATTTACTGATTGGATAGGAGCATGCATATGAAATCATATATTGTTATTGGTTTGGGCCGTTTTGGCACAGAGGCGGCGATCCGTCTTTGCCAGCTGGGCTGCGAAGTATTGGCGGTGGACAGAGAGACTGAGCCTGTGCAGCAAATTAGCAATGATGTGACTCACGCAGTTGTGGCAGATGCCCGGGATGTGGGTGTCCTGCGGGCCCTGGGTGGTGCAGAATTTGACTGCGGCATTGTTGCCATCGGTGATAATTTGGCAGAATCGGTCCTTGCAACGATGAGCCTGAAGGAACTGGGCGTTCCTATGGTGGTGTGCAAAGCCCACGATGAGGTTCATGCGCAGGTGCTGAAGAAATTGGGGGCTGACCGGGTCGTGATTCCTGAAAAGGAAAACGCACAGCGGCTTGCCAAGAGCCTTTCCAGCGAGAACGTGCTGGATTATATCGAACTGTCTGACGATTACGGCATCATCGATGTGCCCGCTCCCAAGAGCTGGCTGAATAAGAATCTGCGGGAACTGAATGTGCGAGCCAAGCTGGGCGTGAATATCCTTGCTGTGAAGCGGGAGGGAAAGATCAATGTTTCTCCCTCTGCAGATTTTGTGATTGAGGCGGGAGATGTAATGGTCATTCTGGGTGACAATCAGGCCTTGCGCCAGGTGCAGAAATTATGACAGAACTGATCACTTCTCGAAAAAATCCGTTGATCCAGCAGGTGCGGCAGCTGCTTTCCTCCCGGAAGGCAAGGGCAGAAGCGGGCCTTTTTGTGGCAGACGGCACAAAGCTTCTTGCAGAAGCGGTGAAGTGGTGGCCCGGATTGAAGACCGTTCTGCACACCCCGGATGTAGAGCCGGAAGTACCGGAAGGGGTGGAAAGAGTCTGTATCAGCCGGGAGCTGATGGAATATGTTTCTCCTATGGAAACACCCCAGGGCGCACTGTTTGTTTGTGCCTTGCCGGAAGAAAAGCCGTTGTCCGTTGTGCCGGGCATGCTCCTTTTGGACGGCATCCAGGACCCCGGCAATTTGGGAACGATTCTGCGAACTGCGGATGCTATGGGCGTGAGCGTGGTACTGCTGGAAGGTTGTGCCGATCCCTATAGCCATAAGGTGGTTCGTTCTTCCATGGGTGCGGTGTTCCGCGCTGTTCCTGCCATCAGCACCTGGGAGCAGGTGAAAGAGGCCTGCGGCAGAGAAAAGATCCCGGTGGCGGTGACGGCCCTTTCTTCCAGGGCAAAGGATATCCGCCAGGCAGACCTTTCTCCAATGGCGGTGGTCATTGGCAGCGAAGGCCGGGGTGTACGGCAGGAGATTCTGCAGTCTGCGGAAGAGCAACTGATTATCCCTATGAGTGAAAAATGTGAATCTCTCAATGCGGCGGTGGCGGCAACCATCGTCCTTTGGGAAATGAGAAGATAGAAAGAAGGATAGGGCTTGCTGACATACTGGCTTTGGCTGGAGCAAATAAAAGAAGTGACTGCTGGGCAGAAGCGCGCCCTTTTGGAGTATTTCCGGGATCCGGAGGAGCTTTATCGGGCAAGGGAAAGCAGCTACCGGGCAGCAACAGAACTGTCCCCGGAAGGCTATGCTGCCCTGGAAGAAAAGGATCTGACCAAGGCCCGGGCATTGGCGGCAGAATGCAGCCAAAAGCGAATCGGCATTGTGGCCTATGGGGATAGCAGTTATCCTGCCAGATTGCGGCAGATCCCGGATGCACCTCTGGTGCTGTATTATAGGGGCAGATTGCCCAATTGGGAAGTGTACCCCGCCATCGGTGTGGTAGGAACCCGGAAGGCCAGCGCCTACGGCATACAGATTGCAGAAAGAATGGGCGCGCAGATCGCCGCCTGCGGCGGTATGGTGGTATCCGGAGTTGCAGCCGGTGTGGACAGTGCGGCTATGGAACAGGCCCTTTTTCAGGGCGGATGTGTAGTTGGCATCTTGGGTTCCGGCGTAGATGTGGTTTTTCCTGCATCAAACAAACCGCTGTTTGAAAAGATAGAAGAAAAGGGCTGCTTGCTTTCGGAGTACCCTCCCGGCACACCGGGATACAGATGGAACTTTCCCCGCAGAAACCGGCTGATCAGCGGTATCAGCCACGGGGTGCTGGTGGTGGAAGCCCCGGAGAGCAGCGGCGCGCTGATCACTGCCCAATATGCCATGGAGCAGGGCAGAGAAGTGTTTGTCGTTCCGGGAAACATCGATTCTGCCAACTGCGCAGGCAGCAATCATCTGCTCCGGGAAGGGGCAACCGCCGTCTTTGAAGGCTATGATATCCTGCGGGATTACGAGAGCCGTTTTCCGGGACAAATCCGGCGGGCAGAACCGAAGACGGTTGTGAAGCAAGTACCTAAAATTCCGGAAAATGAGACACCGGCTCCCAATAAGTCCCGAAAAATACCCATTGACAATGGCGGTGTTACCCAGTATAGTGTCTTAAATAGTGGCGGGCCTGCCCTTTCAGAGGAAGAAAAGGTCCTCCTTTCCCACTTGACCGGCAAGGTGGAGGCAATGGATGAAGTCATTGCCCGCAGCGGGATTCCCTCTGCGAAGGCGCTTACCCTGCTTACAAAATTAAGCATGAAAGGCCTTGTGAAGTACCATCCGGGCAAGTGCATCTCCCTGAAATAGGGTGTATTTTGAATTTTAACTAAGCGGAGGAATCCCATGGCAGCACAGTATCTTGTAATTGTAGAGTCCCCGTCCAAGGCAAAGACCATTGGCAAATACCTTGGACCGGCATATACCGTAAAGGCCAGCATGGGCCATCTGCGGGATCTGCCCAAGAGCACCATGGGTGTGGATATTGAGGGCGGCTTTGTGCCGGAATATATCCCTCTGGATACCAAGAAGGATCTGATCGAAGAGCTGAAAAAGGCCGCCAACAAGGCAGATCTTGTGTATCTTGCAACGGACCCTGACCGGGAGGGCGAAGCCATCTCCTGGCACTTGAAAGAACTTTTGGGCCTGCCTTCTGAAAAGGCCCGTCGGGTTACCTTTAATGAAATTACCCAAAAGGTGGTCTGCCAGGCCATCGAAAGCCCCCGGGATATTGATGAAAACCTGGTGGATGCCCAGCAGGCAAGACGGTTGCTGGACCGGATCGTTGGTTATCAACTTTCCCCGCTGCTTTGGAAGAAAGTTCGTCGCGGCCTGTCGGCAGGCCGTGTGCAATCTGTGGCCACCCGGCTGGTGGTGGACCGGGAAAATGAAATCCGTGCATTCCAAAGCAAGGAATACTGGTCTTTGGATGCATCCTTGTCCCTGACCGGCAAAGATGGCAAATTTGTTGCCCGGTACTTCGGTAAGGGCAAGAAGGCAGAACTGGAAAATGAAGCCCAGGTAGATGCCGTCATCCGGGATGTGGATGGCAAGCCCTTCACCGTGGAGAGTGTAAAGCGGGCAGACAAAAAGCGCTCTGCAGCTCCTCCTTTCACCACTTCCACTTTGCAGCAGGAAGCCTCCCGGAAGCTAAATATGACCCCCAAGCGCACTATGGCCATCGCCCAGCAACTGTATGAAGGCGTGGACGTGGCAGGAGAAGGCACTTTGGGCCTGATTACCTATATGCGTACCGACTCTTTGCGGCTGAGCAACGAGGCTATGGATGCCGCAGGCGCGTTTATCAAGAGCCGCTATGGCGCACCCTACTATTACGGCAAGCACCATGTATTCAAGACCAAGTCCGGCGCTCAGGATGCCCACGAAGCTATCCGTCCCACCCATGTGGAACTGGATCCCGATCGGATTCAGGGCTCTTTGACAAGAGAACAGTATCGGCTCTATAAGCTGATCTGGAGCCGTTTCCTGGCAAGCCAGATGGCAAATGCGGTGTATGATACCGTGTCCATCGACACCGTTTGCGAAGGCCATATTTTCCGCGCCACCCACCAGAGTGTCCGGTTTGCCGGCTTCCTGGCAGTTTACGAAGAAGGCCGGGACGAGGAAACCCAGGCTGTGGGTGCTGCCCTGCCGGAGCTGCTTGTAGGGGATAAGGCCACCTGTACCGACCTGAAGAAGGAACAGCACTTTACCCAGCCTCCTGCTCGGTATACAGAAGCTTCTTTGGTGAAGGCTATGGAAGAAAAGGGCGTAGGCCGTCCTTCTACCTATGCAGGCATCGTGTCTACCATTCAGGACAGAGAATATGTAAATAAAGAAGAAAAGCACTTGATCCCCACTCCTCTGGGTGAGGTGGTTACGGGATTGATGATGGAAAAATTCCACGATATTATCGATGTGGAATTTACCGCCAATATGGAAAACCGGCTGGATGAAGTGGAAGCAGGGGATTGCTACTGGAAGGACCTGCTTACTGACTTCTATGAAGGTTTCCACAAGCAGATGGAGCAGGCAGAAGAGGCTCTGGCAGGCACCCGGCTGAAAGTGCCGGACGAAGTCAGCACAGAAGTTTGTGAGGTCTGCGGCAGAAATATGGTGATCAAAGCGGGCCGATTCGGCAAATTCCTTGCTTGCCCCGGTTTCCCGGAATGTAAGAACACCAAGCCTATTGTGGAAAAAATGCCCGGCCGCTGCCCCAAGTGCGGTGGCACGCTGTTAAAGAGGAAGTCCAAGCGGGGCTTCGCTTACTATGGCTGTGAGACCGGTGCTAAGTGCGGCTTTATGTCCTGGGATGTTCCCACCGCAGAGGATTGCCCCAAGTGCGGACAGACTATGTTCAAGAAAGCGGGCAAGGGCCGCAATAAGCCCTTCTGCATCAATGAACAGTGCGAAAACTTCCTGCCGGAAGATAAGCGGGGCTATTACAAGAAAGCGGAAAAAGACGGGGAAGAAAAGAAACCCGCCAAGAAGACCGCAACCAAAAAGACGAAGAAGGTATCTAAATGACAGTAAAAGTGATCGGCGCAGGTCTTGCCGGATGTGAAGCCGCCTGGCAGCTGGCCAACCGTGGTCTGCAGGTGACGCTTTATGAAATGAAACCGAATAAGAAGACCCCCGCCCATCACGCGGACACTTTCGCAGAACTGGTTTGCTCCAATTCTCTCCGGGCGGACGGCCTTGCCAATGCAGTGGGCCTGCTGAAGGAAGAATTGCGGCGGCTGGACAGCCTGATTATGGCCTGCGCCGATGCCACCCGGGTAGAAGCAGGCGGCTGCCTGGCGGTGGACAGAGAAGGCTTTTCCCAAATGATCACGGAGAAGATCCGCAATCACCCCAATATTACGGTGGTGGAAGAGGAAATTACCGAGGTGCCGGAAGGCCCGGTGATCATTGCCACCGGCCCGCTGACTTCCGATGCCCTGTCTGAAAGCATCGGCAAGTACTTTGGGCAGGATTATCTCCATTTCTTTGACGCTGCAGCACCCCTGGTGACTGCGGAGTCGGTGGATATGGAAAAGGCCTGGTGGCAGAGCCGTTATGATAAGGGAACGGCAGATTATGTAAACTGCGCCATGGATAAGGAAGAGTACCTGGCTTTCTGGAATGAACTGATCAAAGCCCAGGAAGCAGAGGTTCATGGCTTTGAAGATAAGAATGTGTTTGAAGGCTGTATGCCCGTGGAAGTGATGGCCCGCCGGGGAGAGGATACCCTGCGATATGGTCCCCTGAAGCCCGTAGGTCTTGTAGATCCCAAAACCGGCAAAGAGCCCTATGCAGTTGTCCAGCTTCGGCAGGATAACGCCGCAAAGAGCGTATTTAACCTGGTAGGCTTCCAGACCCACCTGAAATTCCCGGAGCAAAAGCGGGTGTTCTCTATGATCCCCGCCCTTCAAAATGCGGAATTTGTCCGCTACGGTGTGATGCACAGAAATACCTTCCTGCAATCTCCCAAACTGCTGGACCGGTACTATGCGGACAGAAGAAATCCCATG
>RHMF01000904.1_pt1 | contig 16555 bp, 15 predicted proteins | sample 5365151 | NCBI WGS metagenome assembly RHMF01 (sample SAMN10266501, study PRJNA497801) | feces metagenome | isolation source: feces | host: Bos taurus | place: China: Prairie of Fairy Mountain | collected 2017-08-14 | reverse complement strand
CTAAAGCATTAAGTGAAATAAAGAGAGTTTTAAAACCTAATGGTTGGGCAGTATTACTTAGTCCTATAAATCCAAAGAGAGATAAAACTTATGAAGATGCAAGCATAACAAGTCCTGAAGAAAGAGAAAAACACTTTGGACAAAAAGACCATGTAAGAGAATTTGGGCTTGATTATCCTTTAATTTTAGAAGAAGCAGGCTTTGTTGTAGAAGAAAACAGATTTGTAGAATCTTTAAGCGATAAAGAATTAGAAAGATTTGCTATTGCTAAAGAAGAAAATATTAACATAGAACATCATATATTCGTTGTCCGTAAATCATAAAAACAAAATGAAAATAATTCTAATCGGTACTGCATATCCTTATAGAGGAGGTTTAGCTTCGTTTAACGAAAGATTGATGTCTCAATTCCAAACAGAAGGAGAAGAAGTTGAAATCAAAACTTTCAGCTTACAATATCCGTCTATACTTTTCCCTGGCAAGACTCAATATTCTGAAAGCGAAAATACAAATACTTTCAACATAGAAAGATGTGTAAATTCCATTAATCCTTTTAATTGGATTAAAATAGGCAGAAAGATAAAAAAAGAAAATCCAGATATCGTTATCATAAAATACTGGATGCCTTTTATGTCTCCTTGCTTTGGAACAATAGCTCGCATTATCAAAGGCAATAAAAAGACTAAGGTAATTGCTATTGCCGACAATATAATACCACACGAAAGACGTTTTTTTGACTCTTGGCTTACAAAATACTTTGTTAAATGCGTTGATGCTTGGATTGCAATGAGCAAAAGTGTTTTTGATGACATAGCATTGTTTAACAAAACGACTCCTCGCTCACTTTGTTTTCACCCATTGTTTGATAACTTTGGAGAAAAAATATCAAAAAAAGAAGCTCAACAAATATTGGGTTTACAAAACAAAGAAATAAATATCTTATTCTTTGGATTAGTTAGAGATTATAAAGGATTAGATTTTTTAATTCAAGCTTTATCAGACCAACGTTTAAAAGAATTCCCTTTACACCTTACTGTAGCTGGAGAATTCTATGAGCCTCAGTCAAAATACGACGAGATAATTTCACAACACAAGATAAACAACATCACAATACACAATAAATTCATAGACAACGAATCAGTTAAGAATTATTTTTGTGCTTGCGATTTAGTAGTACTACCTTACAAAACAGCAACACAAAGTGGAGTTACTCAAATAGCATTCCATTTTGAGAAACCGATGCTTGTTACAAATGTAGGAGGACTTGCAGAAATAGTGCAAAATGGTAAAAGCGGTTATGTTTGTGAGTCAAATCCAAAAGCAATAGCTGATTGTTTATATGATTTTTGCAGTAATCAACCTGACTTTTCTTCAAGTTTAATAGAAGAAAAGAAGAAATTTGCTTGGGGAAATATGACGCAAGCAATTAGAGATTTGTATAATAAAACAACACTTTAATAATGATAATAAGAAGTAAAGCACCTTTAAGATTAGGATTAGCAGGAGGTGGTACAGACGTATCTCCTTTTTCAGATATATATGGCGGTTGCATTCTTAACGCTACAATAAGCCTATACGCATATTGCGATATAGTTCCACATAATGAAGGTAAGATTCGTTTCTTTTTAGAAGACAAAAACTTAAAATACGAATACGACAGTGAGAAATCATTACCTATAAATGGAGAAATAGACCTTTTAAAAGCAGTTTACAATAGAGTTATTAAAGATTTTGATTTAGATAAACTTTCTTGCGATATTCACACTTTTGTAGAAGCACCCGCAGGAAGTGGGTTAGGCACATCTTCAACTTTAGTAGTTGCTGTATTAGGAGCTTTCGTTCAATGGTTACAACTTCCTCTTGCAGAATATGATATTGCATCTTTAGCATATAGCATAGAAAGAGAAGATTTACTTCTTGCAGGTGGAAAACAAGACCAATACGCTGCCACATTTGGAGGATTCAACTTTATGGAATTCTATGCTGAAGACAAAGTCATAGTAAACCCTTTAAGAATTAAAGACAAAATCTTAAACGAACTATCTCGTAACATAATATTATTCTACACTTCAACTTCAAGAGATTCTGCTAACATCATAGAACAACAACAAAAGAACGTAATTGCCAAGAATACTCAATCAATAGAAGCTATGCATCAATTAAAACACCAAGCTGTATTGATGAAAGAAGCATTATTAAAAAGCGAATTAGATAAGATAGGCGATATTTTAAATCTTGGTTGGCAATACAAAAGACAAATGGCTAAAGGAATCAGTACTGATTTATTTGAAAGCGTATATGATGCTGCATTAAAAGCTGGCGCAAGTGGTGGAAAGATTTCAGGAGCAGGCGGAGGAGGATATATATTCTTCTATGCTCCAGAAGCAAAACGCTATGATGTAATCAAAGCATTAGATGCTTTCGGGGGAAAGGTAAGAAGATTTGAATTCACAAAACAAGGATTAGAAACGTGGCAAATATAAAAGAAGCAATAATTTTAGCAGGAGGTAAAGGCACAAGACTACAATCTGTAGTCAGCCAAGTACCAAAACCTATGGCACTAATAGGAGAAGAACCTTTTTTGTCTTTACTATTAAACTATTTAAAAAAACAAGGTATAGAAAAGGTAGTTCTTTCTGTAGGTTATATGTATGAAAAGATACAGGAAGTTTACCAAAATGAATACAATGGTCTTTCTATTTCATATAGCATAGAAAACGAACCTTTGGGAACAGGAGGAGCTATTGCAAAAGCTTTAACTTTTACAGAGAGTGAACATATACTTGTATTGAATGGAGATTCTTTTATAAAATTTCAACTTCAAGACATATGCCTTCCTCAAGCAGAAAATCAATCTCTACTTGTGCTAAAAGAGATGCATAATGTAGATAGATATGGTTCTGTTCTTTTAGATAACAATATAATAACTGCATTTGAAGAAAAACAATACAAAGAAACCGCTTTAATAAATGCGGGAGTTTATATCTTAAATAGAAATATTTTTAATAACAAAAGCCTTCCTGAGAAATTCTCTTTTGAAAAAGACTTTTTAGAAAAAGAGGTTGAAAACAAAACTCTTTTAGGAAAAGTAATAAATGCCTATTTTATAGACATAGGAATACCTGAGGATTATTCAAGAGCACAAATAGAATTAGTAAACGAAATAAATAATTAACCAAAATGGAAATAAATATACCTTCAAACATCTGTCACCAAGAAACAGAATTAGTAAACATAAATAACGTAGCAACAACTGTTGGTTCAGGAAATGTAGAAGTTTTTGCAACTCCTGCAATGATTGCTTTAATGGAAAAGACTGCAAATAATTCAATAAGCAAACATCTTCCTGAAGACTGCGTAAGCGTAGGAGTAGAAATAAATACAAAACACATAAAAGCTACAGCTATAGGAAAGACTGTAATTTGCAAAAGTGAATTGGTAAAGGTTGATGGAAAGAAATTATTTTTCAATATATCAGCCTCTGACAATGATGGACTTATAGGAGAAGCTACTCACACAAGAGTAATAGTAAATAAAGAAAAATTCTTAAGCAATTTAAAATAACAACAATGAATATAAATAATAAGGATTTCAAAATGACTGCTAAAACAATGTCTGGTTTAGAAGAAGTTTTAGCAGAAGAATTAAAAGCATTAGGCGCAAAAAAGATAGAAATTCTAAAAAGAGCAGTAAGTTTTGAAGGAGATATGACTTTGTTATACAAAGCTAACTATTGTTTAAGAACAGCTCTTTGTATATTAAAGCCAATAGCAACTTTTGAAGCAAATAACGAAAGAGAATTGTATAATGAGGTTTATAGAATCAAATGGGAAAAATACATGAACCCAGATGCTAAAATCTTTATTGACAACTCTGTTTATAGTGAAATATTTACGCATTCTCTTTACGCATCACAAAAAACAAAAGATGCAATTTGCGATAGATTTCGTAAGATGTTCAATCAAAGACCTACTGTATCAAGAGATGAATACGAAATAAAAATCAATCTTCATATTTGGGAAAACAAAGTAACTATTTCATTAGACTCTTCTGGAGATTCTCTACATAAAAGAAACTACAGAGCAAATATGGGACAAGCTCCTTTGAATGAGGTAACAGCAGCAGGTTTAATACAATTAAGTGGTTGGAAAAAAGATTGTAACTTCATGGACCCTATGTGTGGTAGTGGAACTCTTCTTATTGAAGCTTGTATGTATGCTTACAATATCCCAGCACAATATTACAGAAAGAAATTTGCTTTCAAGAAATGGAGCGATTTCTCAATGCCAGAATGGAAAAGAGTAAAAGAAGAAGCCGATAAACAAATCTGCGACTTTGATTATGAAATTTGGGGTTCGGATTTGTCTGCTTCAGCAATAGCACAAGCAACTGAAAACATAAAACTAACAAAACTACATAAAGACATAACACTATTCCGTTGTGAAATTGAAAAGCAAGAACCACCTCAAGGAAAGACTTTAATCATAACAAATCCACCATACGGAGAAAGAATAGAAGTAGAAGACATATTCGCATTGTATGATAGAATTGGTACTGCCTTAAAATCAAAACACGAAGGCAACGAAGCTTGGGTGATATCTTCGGATTTTGATGCATTAAAACGCATAGGACTAAAACCAAGCAAGAAAATTCCTATCTACAACTCTAATCTTGAATGTAGATTCTGCAAATTTGAACTCTATCACGGCACAAGACGATACGGCAAAGGAGAAATTGAATAGTCCAACGCTGTTGGACAGTTAGTCCAGCGCCTTTGGACAACTCGTCCAACAGCGTTGGATTTTTGTTTTTCTTTGTTTTATTTCAGCAAAGTGGCATTTGAGAAATGAAAAAGCCCGAAGTTTTTGAATCACTTCGGGCTTTTATCATATCTTAAATTAGAAATTTATCTTCTTTTACCTGTATAACGTTGGTTCTTTTGGTCAGTAGGTATTTTGTAACTTAAACCTAATGAAGCATCATAAAGCATTGCCCAACCTCCATAGTTGTAATAATAGTGTGAAGGGAAGGCATCGTTAGTCAACATCAACTTTGCTTCTATGTTTAACAATAAATTTCTAGTCAAATAAAAAGAATGAATCATACCACCGTTGATAGCAAAACCTGAGAATTGGTCTTGTGCTTCTTCTGGTCTAAATGTTATGAAACCTGTTCCAAAAACAATGCTTGCATCATAGTATTTTCTTTTCTTTTTAGTCTTCCAAAAATTAGTTATGTTCACTAATAAGTCTGTATGAGCGTAAATAATAGAGTTTGGTAGTAATGTGTCTCCTAATGCACTCATAGTATTTCCTCCTTGAACGGCAAATCTTGCTCCCAAGATTGGAGAGAAATGATATCCAACAGAAAATTGTACCATTGGTTTTAATTCATCAGCCAAACCTTCTATTGGAGTTTCTTGAACTAAGTGAAGAGCATGTATCCCTCCTCCTACAGATAATTCAACGCTATTATTGAAAACATCAACTGTTCTATAATTTCTTCTTTGGGCAGATAGTGTAAATAAAACACTTACCAATACCGAAAATATTAAAATCTTTTTCATAATACTTACATTATTTCATGTTGCAAAGATATAAAATTTACTTTATCTATGAAAGAAATATGAGTTTTTTGTACCTTTGCCCACAAAAATAAAACATTAATTGGTATGGAGAAAAGAAATTCAAACATTGCATTATGGATAGGCTGTGGCTTGTCTATTGTTTGCTCGATAGTGCTATTTATTTTAGTATTATCACCAGAAAAATCAGAAACAAAGGAAGCAAAAACAACTGCTACTGTTAAGAAAAACAAGACTCTTTCGTCTGATGGTTTAAAGGTTGCTTACATCAACACTGATACTGTTATGGCAAAATATCAAATGGCTATTGATATGGAGAAAGACTTGCAAGACTATCAAAAAAGATTGAAAAACGAATTGGAATCAAAGCTTAAGAAATTCCAAACAGACTATGAAAACTATATGAAAAATGGAGCAAATTTAACTTTGACTCAACAAAAACAAACAGAGCAAGACTTAACAAAAAGACAACAAGAATTACCTCAACTTGAACAACAAATGATGTTGGATTTACAAGAAAGACAAGCTACTGATAACAAAAAGATGTTAGATGCTGTTTATGCTTTCATAAGAGATTACAATAAGAAACATCAAAACTTTGATATTATTCTTTCAAAATCTTATTTAGGTTCTCCTGTTCTTTATATTGATGAAGGAATGGACATAACAAATGAAATTGTTGAAGGATTAAATAAAGAATACGAAGAATACAAAAAAGATAAGTAAGAAAACAAGTAGCTGAGTTCAAAAGCAAATCCCCCAAAAGTTTAAAACGATAAACCTTTGGGGGATTTTTATTTGTATTATGTTTTTTATTACATAATCAAGCTAACTAAAACGAATGTCCAGTGGGCTATAATTCCGGCACATAAACCTGCGATTGTGTGTGCAAGAAGTGCTTTAGAGATAAGTTTTCTATATCCTAAAGAATCCATCATTGCAGTGTGAGTTGATAAATATCCACTCCAACACATACCCATTGCTGTAAATACTGCTATTGCGTTTGCATCTAAGATTCCGTTTGCTGCAAATGTTGGAAGAAGTCCAAGAGCTGCTCCAACTGCTCCAAGTGCTGTCATTGGGAATGCAATTAATTCCATGCTTTCAAAACCAAATAACCATTTGAATACGAAGTCTATTTTTTCTGCAAGCCAAGGTAAGATAGGAACTCCTTCGTATGCTACTCCCGCATAGCCAACGGCTGCGTCTTTTGGCCCAAAGGTAATCATCATTACAAGAGTTGAAATAATCAATACTCCTGGTATGATTTGCAATCCTAAATCTACCCCGTTTTTACCTCCGTCTAAGATAGCATTCATTATTCTTATGAAAAGGCTTTCTTTCTTTTCTTCAACTTCTTCTGTTTCTGCTGTTGCTGTTTCTTCAACTTCTACTGGTGAATCCATTTCTGGATATGCTTTAAGTGTGAATTTTTGCATAAGTCTTGTAGAGATTATACTTCCAACAAAAGCTCCAAACAAACCAACTAAAGCTCCTGAAATTTCTCCGTAACCAACCATTGTGATGATTACAACAAATCCCATTCCGAATGCTGTTCCGAAGTTGTTTAATGAAACTAATTGATATTTTTTAAAGAACTTGCTAAAATTTTTGTCCTTTGCAAGTGAAATAATAGCAGGATTGTCTGAAAGGAATGTCATAACTGCTCCTAAAGCTCCTACTCCTGGTAGGCGGAATAGTGGTTTCATTAATGGTTTTAGGAGTTTTTCTAAAAGCCCTACTACTCCAAATTCAGAAAATAGTTTACTTAAGGCTCCTGTTAATACAGTGATACCCATTAAATAAAATACTGTGTTAAGCAATAGGTCATGTGCTGTATTCATTATTGTTTTCAGCATATTTCCCGCTCCCATTTTGCTTCCTAATACAAGGAATCCTCCTATTAAGATAAGCAAAAATAGAATCGCTCCAAGCGTCTTTTTTGTTGTTTTCTTCATTCTGTATCTTTATTTATTGATTTATTTTAATTTCATATTCCATGTGATACCTGCATTCAAGAATAAGTTTGCAGGTGCTTTATCATTTGAAGATACAACAGCATGTAATCTTACGTCTTTGCTGTTTTTGATTGGAAAATACTCAACTCCCGCTCCGAAAAGCATGTATTCAGTTCCCGGTGTAACTGTCATTGTCCAATAATTTGGAGAAATAAGTCTTGAATATTCTGATTTATTTTGGTCGTATGATACTTTTGCGAAAATATTCAATTGAGGTAATTGATATTTTACTTGTGTTGCTAAAGTAAAATCAGAAAAGAAATTGTCTTGTCCGTCAATGTATTTGTTAGTATAGTCAATGTCTATTACGAAATTATCAACATAGAATTGGTTTCCAAGTGCGATGTAGTTCACATATTCACCTGCTCTATATTCAATAAGGTTTGTTGAATATAAAGTCTTCCACCAATCTGCTATATTACCATTCCATAATAGGTTGTAAGCATATAATCCGTCAAATGGTTGTTGTTTGAATATTGAATTACTTATTTGGAATGTTAGGGCTTGATTATTTGCATTCCAAGTAAGGCTTGTTCCAAATTCGTAACAAGAAGGCATTACATTACAAAAATCTGAATAGAAGTAAACATCTATTGGAGCATAATCGTATTCAAAACCTCCAATTGCAACAACTTGTTTTCCCACAGAAAGAGAGAAATTGTTGTCTATTTTATATGTTAAATAAGCCCAATCTGTTGCTTCAAAGAAGTTTGAAGTAAAATTTGTTCTATTTAATCTTTGACGCCAATGATATTCAAATTTGTCATTTATCTTTCCGTCTAACATAATGTTAAGAAACTTTCCTGCAAATCCAGAATTGTCATTGTTTTTCCCTTCAAAATAGTTGTAATCGTAATCTGCTCTTGTATTAAATCTTAACGAAAAATCGTTATTTTGAGCAAAGGATAGGCTTGTAATAACTGCCAAACAAATAAATAATACTGTTCTTTTCATAAAATTTTGTCTAAAAATGAAGCGGCAAAGGTACGAAAAAAGACTCATAATGAAAGAAATTAACATTTAAAATCTTCGTAATACTTTGTAAACTACAAAATAATCATTATTTTTGCAAGCTAATTTTACTATCAAAATATTGATAACGTAAATATTAAGAAGATGAGTTTGAAAGAAAACATAAACTTGGAAAATTTACCAAAGCATATAGCAGTCATAATGGACGGCAATGGTCGTTGGGCTAAGCAAAGACAAAAAGAAAGAATCTTTGGACACCAAAATGGCGTAAATGCAGTTAGAGAAATAACTGAAGGTTGTGCCGAACTAGGTGTAGAATTTCTCACTTTATATACTTTCTCTACAGAAAACTGGAATAGACCAAAAGAAGAAATAGATGCTTTAATGGCTATGTTGGTAGATACTATTGCAAAAGAAGAAGCAACTTTGATGAAAAACAATATTAAATTGGAATATATTGGAGATATTTCTCAAATTGCTGAAGAGACTCAAAATGCTTTAAAAAATACTATTCACAATACTCGCAACAATACACGAATGACTCTTATTCTTGCTTTGAATTATAGCTCTCGTTGGGAATTAACTGAAATGGTTAAATCTATTGCTCAACAAGCTAAAGACAACTCTTTAAATATTGAAGAAATTAACCAAGATATTATTTCTAAAAACCTATCTACTGCTAATTACCCTGACCCTGATTTATTGATAAGAACTTCTGGAGAATATCGTTTAAGCAATTATTTGCTTTGGCAATTAGCTTACACAGAACTTTTCTTCACTCCTACTCTTTGGCCAGACTTTAACAAAGAAGGTCTTTATGAAGCAATTATTTCTTATCAAAATAGAGAAAGAAGGTTTGGTAAGACAAGCGAACAATTAAAAAAATAAATCATCACAAAATTATTATTAAACTATAACGTTACTTATTTAATTTAAACCTAAAAAGATGAAATTAGTAAAGTTTATAATATCTATATTGTTTTTGTTGCCATTACAGTTTCTAAATGCACAATCAATAGAGCTTGACTACCTTTCTCCAAAAGAGTATGAAGTTGGTGATATTGAAATTGTAGGAGCAGATCATTTAGACAAAAATTCAGTAATTCTATTATCAGGAATATCTGTAGGAGAAAAGATTTTCTTGCCAAGCGACAAAACAAGCGTTGCAATAGATAAACTTTGGAGACAAGGAATTTTTGAAGACATTAAAATATCTATTTCAAAAATAGAAGGAAGAACTATTTTCTTAACTTATCACTTAAAAACTAAACCAAGATTATCGGGATATAAAATAGAAGGTGTTAAACGTGCTGAAGCCGATAAGTTAAGTGAAACCATGAAAATCTACGCAGGAGATGTTGTAACCGAAAATCTTAAATCAAATTGCATAAATATTATTTGTGACCACTTTATTGAAAAGGGCTTTTTCTCTATTACAACTGAAATAGATGAAAAGAAAGATACTAATTTCAGTAGAAATGAGGTTTTCTTAACTTTTAAAATCAATAAGGGGGAGAAAATACGCATTGGACAAATCAATGTAAATGGGAATAATGCCATTACAGATAAGAAGATTCGTTCTAAAATGAAAGACACAAAGGCTTATCGTTGGTGGAGAATTTGGAAATCTTCTCGTTTCGTTGATAGCGATTTTATGGCAGATAAAGAATTAGTTATAAACGAATATAACAACGAAGGTTTTAGAGATGCAAAGATTGTAAGAGATAGCATTTATGTAGTCGATACTTTTAGAAAGAATTTCTGGGGGAAATATAAACCAAGAAAAGAAGTACATATAGATTTAGACGTTCATGAAGGAAACAAATTCTTCTTTAGAGATATTACTTGGGTTGGTAACACAAAATATTCTTCTGAAGATTTATCTAAACGTTTAAGAATATTTAAAGGCGACCCTTATAACAAGGGTTTATTAGAAAAGAATCTTCAATATGATCCAACAGGAACAGATATCTATTCATTATATACAGATGATGGTTATTTATTCTTTAGAGTTATGCCTACTGAAATAAAAGTTGAAAACGACTCTATTGATATTGAAATGAGAGTTTTTGAAGGTAAACAAGCAAGAGTTAATAAGGTAACATTATCAGGAAACACTATAACTAATGATTATGTTATAATGAGAGAATTAAGAACTTATCCAGGAGATCTTTTCAGTAGAGATGCTGTTTATCGTTCAATGAGAGAATTACAACAATTAGGATATTTTGACCCTGAAAAGATTGTACCTGATATTCGTCCTAATCCTGAAAACGGAACTGTTGATATAGAATATAAGCTTGTTGAGAAATCAAGTTCGCAATTTGACTTAAGCGGAGGTATCGGTGGTGGATATGTTATTTTCCAAGCCGGAATATCTTTAACCAACTTCTCAACTCAAAAATTCTTTGACAAGAAAGCATGGACTCCATTCCCAATTGGAGATGGTCAAAAATTAGCCTTAAGAGTTCAAACAAATGGAGATTATTATAATGCAGTGTCTCTATCGTTTACAGAGCCATGGTTAGGAGGTAAAAAACCTAATGCTTTAAGTGTTGGTGTATATTATTCATATCAAGATGACGGATTTTGGAATACTTCTGGCACATCAGAATATCACATAGGTATTTTAGGAGGTTCTGTTTCTTTAGCAACAAGATTAAAATGGCCAGATGACTACTTTACATTTGTTCATGGTATAGCTTACCAACAATATAATGTAAAGAACTATTCTTCCCTTGTTGCAATGCCAACAGGTATTTCAAACAATATTAATTATAATTTCACTATTGCAAGAAACTCTGTCGATCAATTAATCTATCCAAGACAAGGCTCTGATATTTCAGTACAAGGACAAATGACATTCCCTTACTCTTTAGTAAATGGAAGAGATTATACAAACCTAACACCACAAGAAAGATATAAATGGTTAGAATACTACAAAGTAAACGTAAGAGCTGCTTGGTATTTTAATCTTGTAGATGATTTAGTCGTTTCTACAAGAGCAAGATTTGGATTCTTAGGACAATATAATAGCAAAGTTGGTTACTCTCCTTTTGAAAGATTCTATGTCGGAGGAGATGGATTAACTGGTTATAACATAGACGGAAGAGAACTTGTAGCTTTAAGAGGTTATGATGAAGCTTCTATCTCTCCAAATGGTGGAGGAATGGTATTTGACAAATACACAATGGAAGTAAGATATCCTATCACATTAAACGAAGGAGCATCAGTGTTTGCTTTAGCATTCTTTGAAGCAGGTAACTCTTGGGCGAACTTCCAAAGCTTTGAACCATTCAAAATGTATCGTTCTGCAGGTCTTGGTTTAAGAATACACATGCCTATGTTTGGAATGCTTGGAGTTGATTGGGGATATGGTTTAGATTCTATTCCTGGCGAGCCAACAGCATCAGGAAGTCATTTCCATATTTCATTTGGTAATACAATGGATTAATAATATTTAAATTTATAAAGATGAAAAAATTATTCTTACTTTTCGCAATGGCATTTATTTCTTTAAGTGCATTCAGTCAAAAATATGCTTGTGTAGATACAGAATACATACTTAATAGTATGCCAGAATACAAACAAGCTCAAAAAGAATTGGAAGAAGTCTCTCTACAATGGCAAAAAGAAGTTGAAGAAAAATTTATTGCTGTTGATAAACTATACAAAGCTTTTCAAGCAGAAGCAGTATTATTGCCTAATGACTTAAAAGCACAAAAAGAAAACGAAATCATTACAGCAGAAAAAGAAGCAAAAGATATTCAAAAGAAAAGATTTGGTAACAATGGTGATTTAACAAAAAGACGTTCAGAATTGATAAAACCAATTCAAGATAGAATATATAATGCAATAGAAAAAGTCGCACAAGAAAAGAACTATTCAGTTGTTTTTGACAAAGCAAGTGGAGCAACAATTCTATATGTTGATAGCAAAACAGATATAAGCAATCTTGTTTTAGCTGAATTAGGATATAAAATCAACACACCAAATAGATAATCCACAAAAATATCATACCTTTGCAAACCGAAAAAATTAGATAATAAAAATAATTAAAACAATAAAAACAAAATGAAAAGAACATTTCAAGTATTAGTATTAGCTGTTCTATGTTTATTAGGAACAGATTCATTCGCACAAAAAATTAAATTAGGACATTTCAATTCAAATGATTTGATGCAAAGAATGCCTGAAGCAGATTCTGCACAAGTAAAAATACAAGAATATGTTGCAGACTTACAAGCAGAAATGGAGTTGATGAGCCAAGAGTACAACAGATTGATGCAAGAATACGAAACAAAAAAAGATCAACTTACAGATCTATTAAGAGCTAACAAAGAAAACGAAATCAGAAGCGTAGCAGAACGTATGCAAAACTTCCAAAGACAATCTGAAGTTTCTGTTCAAGAAAAACAAGTTGAGTTAATGAATGCCATAGTTGAAAAAATAAAAGTTGCAGTTGCTGAAGTAGCAGCAGAAAATGGCTACACATATATTTTTGAAAGTAATGGAGTATTGTGGTATGCAGCAGATAGCGATGATATAACAAGTCTTTTAGCAAAAAAATTAACACTTAAATAGTATTTTTCTTAGATTGTGATTGCAAAAGTTGCAGAAAATCCTCTAAAAATTTGGCAGGAAACAAAAAAAGTACTACTTTTGCAATCGCAAAAAGCGGGCGTGGGCGTGGCGTAATTGGTAGCCGCGCTAGACTTAGGATCTAGTGCCGAGAGGCGTGGGGGTTCGAGTCCCTTCGCCCGCACAAAGCGAAAGAGGTCAGGTAGAAATTACTTGACTTCTTTTTTTATTTTAAATAAGCAGAAAACAAACTCCCAACAATCTAAACCCTTATTTCTTGTTTATTGGTTTTATTTCAAAGAATAGGGTTTTATTTTTCAAAGATTCACTTCATTTTCTTCAAAAGAAAATCTGTTTTCTTAAAGAGATAATTCATTTTCTTAAAGAGATAATAGATTTTCATCAAGAAAAACAAGTTGAAAATCAAATTTCACTTCTTGAATTCTTTGATTAATATTAAACGTTTTGCTTAATTAAAAAAATAAGTCTTGAATTCATTTTCTTGAATCCAAGACTTATTTTTTTAATTCTTAGTAATATTTCTCTTATTCCATTGTATAGCGAGAGAAAACGTTTTCTTGGCTTATTTGAAGTGGGTTTTCTTCTATCCATTTAAGGAATGAGTCCCACTTTGATTGATTTTGTTTTACCCATTGATTAGCTTGCTCTAATGCTCCGTAAGCAAACAACCAATAATTGTAGGCTTCAAAATGTCCTGCTTGTATTAATTGTTTGTGGTAATCAAATAAGACATTATCAAAATCAGGATATGTTGCATAGAATTCTGTTATGAATCTCTTTCTTATCTCTACCAAGGTACGAAGGTCTAAATATCTCTTACCTCTACAAGCTTTTGTCATTGCTGAACGAAAACTCTCTGGGAATAGATTTGGTCTTTCTGGCGAATTAGAGTAAACTATTATTGTATTGTCAAAATCTACTTCTGCTTTTCCTGCATTAAATTTGATTTGATCAAAATAGCAATCAAATAATGCTTTACTCATATCTTTACATCTTTCAGATTTCTCCAAATTCATAAATAATTCTCCGTACATTGCGCCCCATACCATTTCTGTTGAAGCAAAAAATAGTAGTGATGCTCTGTAATAATTTGATGAAAATTCTGGGTCAAGTTCTATTCCTTTTTCATAATAGAAGAATGCGTCTTCAAATCTGTTTGCTTTATAGGAAATATTTCCTTTTTCCAAATACAAACAACCTGAGTTAGGGAATTTTTTTAAGCCTTTGTCGTATGCACTTACGGCTGCATTGAATTGCCCTTTTTCATCGTAAGCATTACCTAATAGTTGATAAACATCTGGTGTAACATCTGCTCTTTCACATAAAGGTTCTAATACTTTTATTGCTTTATCATAATCGGTTTGTATGTAATATACCCATGCTAATTCGTGATGCAAAGCAAGTGTATTAACACCTTCCCCTATTGCTTTTGTCATAAGGTTTTCGGCCTCTACTAATTCTCCTTTATCTATTAGAGATATAGCTTTTGTTAAAATAGAATCTGCGTCTTGAGCAAAGCTTAAATTAATATTTAAGAATAAAACTAAAAGTGTAATTAATATCTTCTTCATAGCTTTTTTATTTTTTCATTAATCGTTTTCTTAAAGGAATATCATAAAGTCTTGATAAAACAAATGCAAGTACTATTGACAATAATACTACTAATATTGCTATAAGATATGTCTCTTTTAAGGTATATTGTTGTGTTTTGATTAGCCATTGATAGAATATATACATTATTGGGTAATGTATTATGTATAATGGATAAGATATTTCCCCTAATAGTTTACTTGTTTTAGAAGATTCATTATTTCCTGCTGAAGCTCCTATTTGAAGAATTAAAGGAAAGACTACAATCACACACAATGATTCATAAAGTCCATTAAAACTTATTATATTTTGTCCGGGAATGTATGGTATAGATAGTGCTACGATTAATATTATTGAGCAAATAAGGAATGGATATTTTATTTTTATAGGTTTAAATCTTCTACAGATTAACATTCCTAATGTGAAAGGGAATAACATTCTCAACATTCCTCCCAAGAAGTTTATATAATCAAATGTCCAACCTACTCCTATTGAACCATAACCTGAGAGATTTCCTAAAGAAAAGGCTGTATGTAATATTCCTAAAAGCAATACTAAGTAAGATAATAGTTTTGTTGAAAGGCGTCTTATGAAAAATGCGTATAATATATTGCCTATGTATTCAAAAAATAAAGACCATGTAGGACCATTTAATGGGAATAACTCTCCATTTCCTCTCACTTCATTAAATGAATTAGGCAATGCAGGAATCATAAAACAAGTTAAAAGGAAAGTAATTATTGATATATATAAAGGAATAGTTGTTCCATTCCATTGTTGTGAGCCTCCTATTAAAAAACATATCAATCCAATAAGGCTTCCCATTATAAGCATTGGGTGTAAACGAATTAATCTGCGTTTAAAGAATGTTAAAGTGGACATTTTATCCCATCTATCTGAATAGGCATATTGTATTACAAATCCTGATAAAAGAAAGAAGAAATCTACTGCTAAATATCCGTGATTTAATGTTCTAATTAAACCATCTCCCACTTGATTTGTTAGCTCTGCAAAAGCGAAGCCTTCAAATATGTGGTAGCAAACAACCATTATTGCAGCTACTCCTCTTAATCCATCAAGTAATTGATAGTGTTGTTTGCTATTTATGTTTGACATAAATTATTTTAATAATTCTTCAAGTGCTTGTATTTGTCTTATAGAATGAATATCGCTTCCAACCTCATCGTAAAAGTTTTTAGATAATAGCCATTCTGCTTTCTTTTGTGCCATTTTACCATACATTCCTTTTAGAGATAACATATTTAATTGAAAGCGTATTCCATCTGCTTTCAATTTTATGTAATCTTTATCAGTCATATATGCATATCTTTCAGGGTGAGCAAGCAATGGATAATAGCCTATAGAATATATTTGTTTAAGAGTTTCTTCTAAATTCAAAGGTGGATTAAAGTAAGATGTTTCTACAAGAATTTTATCTTGCATTTCTCCATGTGGTAACAAATCTTTTTCAGACAACCTTTTGTCAAACACATTATCAATCATATATTCAGCTGCTAAATGCAACTTTATATTACCTTGATATGCGTTTTTTAATTGCTGAAATCTCTCTTGTAGGAATTTTGTTTCATTAGGAATATCTTCCATTATATGAGGGGTACACCAAACTTGAGTAAAGCCTAAACATTCTAAATATTCTAGTATTTGTAAACTCTCTTCCAAGTCTTGCACTCCGTCATCTACTCCATAAAGAATATGAGAGTGGACGTCAGACTTTTTGTCTAACAATCCACTCTTCTTTAATCTATTATCTTTACCAAATATTTTGCTT
>RHMF01004205.1_pt1 | contig 16563 bp, 10 predicted proteins | sample 5365151 | NCBI WGS metagenome assembly RHMF01 (sample SAMN10266501, study PRJNA497801) | feces metagenome | isolation source: feces | host: Bos taurus | place: China: Prairie of Fairy Mountain | collected 2017-08-14 | reverse complement strand
ATCACCATTGTAGCGGTTGAAAGCAACGACTACGGTCTGCCCGAACGACTGCAGATTACGCAAATGCTTGTCGAGGTTCACCATACCGGCCTTGAGCGCTTCAAGGTTAGGTTCTGCGACCTGGTCCTGCGGCACTCCACCATGCATCTTCAGTGCGCGGGCGGTAGCTACGAGCACGGTGAGCTTGGGGGTGAGTCCGGCCTTGCGGCACTTGATGTCGTAGAACTTCTCTGCTCCGAGGTCGGCGCCGAAGCCTGCTTCAGTGATGACGTAGTCGGCATAGGTCATAGCCAGCTTGGTAGCCAGCACCGAGTTGCATCCATGGGCGATGTTGGCAAACGGGCCGCCATGTACGAAGGCAGGGGTGTTCTCTGTAGTCTGCACGAGGTTGGGCGAGATGGCATCCTTGAGGAGTACGGTGATAGCACCTGCTACGCCGAGATCCTTGACCGTAAAAGGCTTGCCCTCGTAGGTGAAGCCGAGCAGAATGTTCTCGATGCGGCGGCGCAGGTCGTCCTCATCCTTGGCAAGGCAGAGGATTGCCATAATCTCCGAGGCGGGAGTGATGTCGAAGCCTGCCTCCTGGGCGAAGCCGTTGGTCTTGGGGCCAAGGCCTGTGACGATATAGCGCAGTGAGCGGTCATTGACATCCAGTACGCGGCGCCAGAGCACCTCCTTGAGGCCTATGCCTTTGTCGCGGTTTTGATACATGTAGTTGTCGAGCAGTGCGGCAATCATGTTGTTGGCCGAGGTAATGGCGTGGAAGTCACCCGTGAAGTGAAGGTTGATCTTGTCCATGGGCAACACCTGGGTGTAGCCACCGCCGGCAGCACCGCCTTTCATGCCGAAGCAGGGGCCCAATGAGGGCTCGCGCAGAGCCACGATGGTCTTCTTGCCTATCTTGTTCAGTCCGAGGGCCAGGCCGATGGATACGGTAGTCTTGCCGATACCCGCTTTCGTGGGGGTGATGGCTGTGACAAGGATGAGGTTACTCTGCTTCACCTTCTTGTCATCGATAAGGTGCTCGTCAACCTTGGCCATATAGTGGCCGTAGGGGTTTGTACTCTCGGCGGGTATGCCTACCTGAGCGGCAATCTCTCCGATGGGCAGCAACGGGGTGTTGCGTGCGATTTCAATGTCTGTTTTCATATAATATGTGTATTATTCTATTCTAATTTTCAGAGTTTCCGTATTTCCGTTCGAGTCGCTCACAGCTACGATATAGGTGCCAGCAGGCAATGTGCTGAGCTCGATGCAGGCATGTCCGTCAGCCAGTTCGGTCAACACCTTCACGCATTGCTGTCCTGCAGGTGTATAGACGCAAGCTGTGGTACTGACTGCTTCTGCACTGTAGATGTGGAGCTTGTTGTCGGTGATGAGTACCTTCAGCGTTTCTGCTGTTACATCGTCGATGCCCTCTCCATTCTCGGGTATCTCGGGCTGCTCAAGCCATGCAGCATAGCTGTTGATGATGTTAGCCTTGGCAATGGTAGGTATGGTCATCACATATACATCGCTGCTACCGTCGGGGTAGAGACCTACCGACTCGATACCGAGATGCGGCTCGTAGTAGATGGTATCGCCCCAAGAGAAGTCGGCAGCCGTGAGGGTTACGTATCCTCCCTCAGCAGCGAGTTTGAAGGGTGCATGCAACTGGGTGAAGGTCATCAGCTTATCGGCCCAGATGATGAGGTAGCTGTGGGGCTCGATAATGGTGTTTACACCACCTTCAATCTGATACTTTGTAGGTTCGTCCAGATTGTCGCTCAGGTACATGCCTGCAACGTCAATCGGCTCGTCCGTAGTGTTATACAGCTCTATCCAATCGTTCTTCTTGTAGTATTCGTTGACGTAGATGCTGTTGTCGGCACTGAGCTCATTGATGCGTACGGGGCGCATCGCACTCTCTGCCATCTCCTCCTCGGTAAGTGGTTCATAGAGGGCTACGAGTGTGTGGTTTCCCAGTGGCAATGCATATTCCATATCCTCACATACGATATTTTCAGCGCTGCTTGAGGTGGTCGCTTGGGTGAGTTCTCCGCTGAAGTAGATATCCGACGATGTGCCATTATTGTTGTGTACCTCTACGGCAATGACGTTCGTTCCTCTCTTGAACAGACTGGCATCGAGTGTCAGTACGCCTTGGTCAGGATTGTTGTTGGCATAGGTCGATGCATAGGTGTCGTAGGTAATGGTGCCATCGGGCATCAGGTAACGTGCGGCTTCCTTGCCGTTGACATAGATGGCCATACCGTCGTCTACCGTATACTGGAACTGGAACACATCGCTCTCTGTAGGTGCTTTGGACAAGGTGAACTTGGTACGGAAATAGTAGGTGGGGCGCTTACTGCTGGCATCGGTGCCATAATCGAGCGTGGTGTTGTATCCGCGGCTGTTGTTGCTGTCACCAGTGTAGTAGCCGAGGGGGGCCTTTCCGCTTCCCCATGTAGAGGTAGCGTAGGTAGTAGCTGTCCAGTTCTTGCCGTCGAGTGAGCCTTGGTCGTAGTAGTTCCATGTGGCGTTAGAGCCAACCAATGTTGCCGTTGTAGTGGTGCTCTCGCTACTCCATCCTACGAAGCGGTAACCCGCCTTGGGCTCGGCCTTCAAGTTGATGGGGGCAAAGAGCGTACCGCTGAACTTATTGGTAGGAATCTCCATTTCGTTCACACGAAGCGATACGTCATCCACATTGGCCGAGATAGATACAGCTTGCTGCATATCGCTGCTGAGCCCCATACGCCAGTAGTCGATGAGTGCCTGTATCATGTTGCTTTGGCGGTTGGCAAGTGCGTTCTTCAACTGGTTGGCTGTACCATAGGGTGAGCGTCCGTCGAAGGCCAGTGCAGGAGCTATGCGGGCGGCCATCTCATCAATGATGGCATTGCAACGCTCGGGCTCGAATACGCTGCCAGCCACAAGGCAGTAGGTGTCGATGAACTGCTTGCGGAACGATTCGTTTTCCAGCATGTTGAGGAAGATGGTGACCAATTCAATCTCTTCGGTGAGGCGTCCTCCAAGGTCGTAGATATGGTCGAAGGTGTAGGTCTGCTTACCCTCGAAGGTGTAGAAGGGACTGGTGGTGGCAAGTGTGCCGTCGAGGTCGAACATCACGAAGCGGAATCTGCCGTCCTCGGTGCGGGGGCGGAAGCCCTTGATGTTGTTCTGCGGCCAGTCGTTACCGCCGAGGTAGAACTCCACGGCCATGTAGTTGATGTATTCGTCGATATCCACCAGGTTGCGTATCTCCTCATAGGTGGCCTCGTCGGCAGCATTGGCCGAGAGGGCATACCACTCGAGGAAAGCCTCTCTGTCGCCCTCCATCTGCACGTAGCCCCTCATCTCAAACTGGTCCATCTCGTCGGTGTCGATGCCGTAGTTGGCATAGGCAAAGTGCTTGTTGTTGGGCTCACGCATGTTGAGCATACTCACATACTGGCCATTGATGAAGTGCACGACGGGCTGGGTCGACTGTCCGTCAACGTCGAGTCCCGAGCGGTGTACAATCTCCTGCAAGGCAGCATCCTTGATGCGGCAATCGGTGTCGTTGCCGCCATTGCGTATCTGCAGAGTTTTGTGCTTCAGGTAGGGCTTGTTGGCAAAGAAGGGGTAGTCGATGGAGTTGTTGCCCTCGTATATCTTGCCCGCTTTGAGTTTGAAGGAATGGGGTGCCCATGCACGGCTCCATCCGCCACACATGGCGAAGTCCACCTCTTGGTTTACCACCATGCCGCCATCGGGCGTGATGTACTCGAAGTTTACGGGGCGGTCCCAGTCCATATTCCAGTTGCAGGGCGAGCTCTGCCCGTTACCCGTACGTCCGTTGACTCCCTGTACATATACGCCGAGGCTGTCGTCGTAAAGGTTGATGGGGTCGGTGACAACGGAAATGATAGGCAGCGTGTAGTCTCTGTCTTTATATAGGTATGAGCGTGTGATGACCTGACTGGGCAGTTTGCCTTCCTGGAACAGACAGAAGCGGTAGGTCGTAGTGCTATTGACGGTAAATCTGCCGTTGCTGCTGGTGCTTCCGTTGGTGAGGGTGGGGGTGGTACCGTCGGTGGTGTAGCGCAGTGTGGCGCCCGATGGTATCTGTACGTTCACCGTGAAGGGATCGGTAAACAGGCAGGCATCCTTGTCTACTACAGGAGCTTCGAGGCGCTCTGCAGTAAAGGCACTTGTGGCATTGCTCCTGCCGGGCGTAGGCTCAGCGGTGCGTTCCCACTCGCCTGTGCCGTCAGTAGTGCGGGCATACGAGGTGCGAGGCACCGCCATGGGGAAGTCCTGGCTGGCTATCACCTCGCTGTCGGAGGTGCTGATGTAGATGGTGCCTCCATCGTAGTCGAGCTTGAAACCTACTTGCGAGGGGGCGTAGGTGTAGTGGTGGTGGTCAAACCACAGTACTTGGTATCCTTTGGCGGGCAGTATGCCTACGTCGCTCAATCTATGTTTGGTCAGGTTTGTGGCATCATCGCTGATGCACAATCCATTGAGGCTCACAGCCTTGCTGGTGGGGTTGTAGAGTTCTACCCATGCACCGTAGTTGAACGAGGGGTCTACGAACATGTCTATGTTGGCCGACTGTACCTCGTTGATGATAAGCGACTCGGCTGTGGGCACTGAGCGTCTTACTACTACTCTGCACTTGGCCGATATGCCACTGTCATCTGTGGCATGGGCATAGATGATAGTGGTTCCCTCCTTGATTGCGTTCACCTTGCCTGTAGCATCTACAGTGGCTATCTGAGCATTGTCTGATGTCCATTCCAACTTACGGTAGGTGGCATCGTCGGGAGCTATCGTTGCAGTAAGCTGTACGCTCTCTCCCTCAATCATCGTCTGTATGGAGCGTGAGAGAGTGATGCTCTCCACGGGGACCATCTGGCCGTAGTACTCCAGTTTGAAGTTGTCCATCATGCACCAGTTGCTGTTCTGGTAGGTGTGGTTGGCTATGCCTATGGTGAGTGCACCGTCGGTAACCTCTACGCCGATGCTGTTGTTGTACATGCCTTGTTCAAAGCAGTAGGCTCCGCTCACCATGCCGTTGGGGAAGTAGTGATAGGTCCACCCATCCACTCGTGTGCTCCAGCAGCTACCGCAGTCTTCGGTAAGGTATTCCGAGTATACGCTGGCAATGGGCACTTGCTCTTCATTGGCATAAAGGTAGGCTGTGAGCTCTTCGGTACCGTTGGCATAGTTGCTGTAAGCCCAGTCATTGTCGGCGGTGCGGTAGTAGCTCTGTACCGACAAACGGTATTTGCCATTGGGTACAATGACGGTCTGATGGATATCGAACGTACCGTTCCAAAACTCCCATCCATCATACTCACCACGTTGGCTCGACGCATTGCTGACATAGGTCCAACCTGCTGCCGAGTTGCCATCAAAATTCGGATTGGCCACGTATGCTTCAGTGACATCAATCCACTGCTGGGCATGTAGTGCAAAAGGGGATACAAGTATAATGCAAAGGAGGCGTTTTATGGTTTTCATTGTTTTTCCCTGAATGGTGTTTTTTATTCACTACAAAGATACGACAATTCAGTAAATAGTGCAATCTTTCTACTGAAAAGTTTACAGAAAAAGCTGCAAGAAAGCATCAGGGGAAAAGCACAAATACTCGTACTGGAATTTGGCCATATCGAAAAAAACGCTTAACTTCGCTCCCTATAAGGAACACATAAAAAAGACGATTATGAAAAAAACACTAACGATTCTGTTTTCTATGGCGGCGCTGTTCGCCTGCACCCTAACGACAAACGCCAAGAACGTATGGCCCGACGGCACGGAGATGTCGGAGTGGTTTAAGCGCACGAAGAAGGTGAAGCCCGCCGCACTATACGATATCACCGAACACGGCGTGGTGCGCGATAGCACCCTGCTGCAGACTGAGCAGATACAGGCAGTCATCGACAAGGCTGCAGCCAACGGTGGCGGCACCATCGTGATACCCGAGGGCACCTTCCTCAGCGGTTCGCTCTTCTTCAAGCCTGGCACACACCTCCACCTCAACCCCGGTGCCGTGCTCAAGGGCAGCGACTTCATCGGCGACTTCCAACTGATTGATACTCGCATGGAGGGCCAAAACCTCAAGTACTTTGCCGCGCTCGTCAACGCCATCGACTGCGATGGCTTCCGTCTCACCGGCAAGGGCACCATCAATGGCAATGGTCTGCGCTACTGGAAACAGTTCTGGATCCGTCGACAGTATAACCGCCAATGCACCAACCTCGAAGAGATGCGTCCCCGTCTGGTATTCATACAGAGCAGCGATGACGTGCATATCGAGGGTGTACGCCTCATCAACTCGCCCTTCTGGACCACCCACCTCTACCAGTGCAACCGCGTAAAGCTCATCGACCTCTACATCTTCGCCCCCGCGGCCCCCGTGAAGGCTCCCAGCAGCGATGCCATCGATATCGACGTATGCACCGACGTGCATGTCAAGGGATGCTACTTCTCTGTCAATGACGATGCTATTGCTCTTAAGGGAGGCAAGGGACCTTGGGCACATCAAGATAAGGTAAACAACGGCCCTAACCGCAACATCCTCATCGAGGACTGCACCTATGGTTTCTGCCACAGCATGCTCACCTGTGGTAGCGAATCGCTGCACAACCACAACATCGTGCTGCGCAACTGCGAGGTGAAGGACGCCACCCGTATGCTATGGCTCAAGATGCGCCCCGACACCGAGCAGAACTACGAACACATCACCGTGGAGGGCATCAGAGGCAATGTAAAGAGCATGCTCTTCGTGAAACCCTGGACACAGTTCTTCGATCTTAAAGGTCGCGAAGATGTGCCCTATTCTTATTCTTCGAACGTGACATTGCGCAACATCAAGATTGACTGCAAGGTGGTATTCGACGTGAAGAGCGCCATTGACCAGTATAGCCTAAAGAACTTTACTTTTGAGGATGTGGATGTGACGGCTTCAGACAAGCCCGAGATACACAAGGACTATGTCGAGAATTTCACCTTGAAGAATGTGAAGGTAAACGGCGAAAAAGTAGAGTAAAGAAATAAATAGAGCCGATAGTTTGCCCAAGTAACGAAATCGCGCTAAATTTGCACGTATATTCAAAAACAAGGATGACAAACTTTGCATTGATACTCATAGCTTCGCTCCCTACTTCCTGGATGGTTGTAGGGTGCGTGTTGATAGTGGTGACGTTGATAGCCGTTGTGCTGTTCGCGCTCAAGGCACGCGAGGTAGGCGCGCTGAAGAAAGAGGTGGAAGAGCTACGCGACACCATGCGCATGATGCGCTACGAAGAGGCCAACCTCTCGCGTATGCTACACACTGCTGACAAGCACCCCGAACTGATGGAGCAGGACGAAGAGACGGGCAAAGAAACAGGCGAAGATGCTGACGAAGAAAATACGGGAACAACGGAAATAGCTGAGGAAGCAACCGAGAATCCCGAAGCACCAGAGGGGACCGAGAGCTCCGAGAAAGCCGAGGAAACTGAGAGTTCTGAGAAAACCGAGAGCTCCGAGGAAGCTGAGGAAGCCGAGAAAGCTGAGCCCTCCGAGGATACCGTGAGCACCGAGGCGCCCGAACTCCCCGAATCACCCCAAGAAAAAGAGCCGCTCCGCAAGCAAGCCATCAACGAGCGCCGCCCGGCCATCCCCACAGACCTGTTTGCCGCATGGTTTGAAGAGAACGAGCAGAAGGAAGCCCCCGCAGAAAAAACATCCGTAACCACAGAGTCAGCCGCACCCTCCATGCAGTCCGGAAAGATAGACGAGTACACCGAGCCGACTGACAACCCCAAGGACTCAGAGCCCGCCGAGAGTATCACCACGGAAGCACCAGTTGTTGTGGCAACCACGGCAGAGGAAGAACAACCGGTGGCAGACCTCCCCTCCGAACACATACAAGAAACAGATGCACCCATCGTGCTGGGTAAGGAGGACGAGCGATTCTGCCGCAAGCTCGAGCGCATCGTAAACTCACGTATGAAGAACCCTAACCTAAATATCGACGTCATCGCAGCACAGTTTGGCATAGGACGCACCAACTTCTACCGCAAGGTGCGTGAGTTGATGGGCATGTCGCCCAACGACTACCTGCGCAAATGCCGCATGGAGCGTGCTGCAGAGTTGCTCCGCAACTCCGAACTTCCCATTGCCGATATATGCAGCCAGGTAGGAATGCCCGACGCACAGTACTTCAGCCGTGTATTCAAGAGCTATTTCGGCACTCCGCCATCGACCTACAGAGAACAAAAGTCCAACGGATAACACCCGAAGGTTGATAATTCCATCGTTTTTGTATAACTTTGCACGTTCTTAACGACGAAACATAAAATATCATTATGATAAGCAAGATAGAAGCACTCATGGCTGAGGTGGAAACCCTCACCGCCAATAGCGCAGAAGAGCTGGAAGCACTGCGCATCAAGTATCTGAGCAAGAAGGGCGCCATCAATGACCTGATGGCCGACTTCCGCAACGTACCCGCCGAGCAGAAGAAAGAGGTGGGCATGAGACTCAATGCACTGAAGACCCGCACCACAGAGCGCATCGCCGAACTCAAAGAGGCCTTCGAGACCAACGACAGCGGTGCTGCCGAGATGGACCTCACCCGTACGGCCTACCCCATAGAGCTGGGCACACGCCACCCGCTCTCCATCGTAAAGAACGAGATTATCGACATCTTTGCCCGCATGGGCTTCGCCCTGGCCGACGGTCCCGAGGTGGAGGACGACTGGCACGTGTTCTCTTCGATGAACTTTGCCGAAGACCATCCTGCCCGCGACATGCAGGACACCTTCTTCATCGAGGCACACCCCGACATCATTCTGCGCACCCACACCTCATCGGTGCAGAGCCGTGTGATGGAGACCAGCCAGCCCCCTATCCGCATCATCTGCCCCGGACGCGTATACCGTAATGAGGCCATCAGCTACCGTGCACACTGCTTCTTCCATCAGGTAGAGGCACTCTACGTGGATAAGAACGTATCGTTCACCGACCTCAAGCAGGCCCTCCTGCTCTTTGCTAAGGAGATGTTTGGCGAGGACACCAAGATCCGTCTGCGTCCCTCCTACTTCCCCTTCACCGAGCCTTCGGCCGAGATGGACATCAGCTGCAACATCTGCGGCGGCAAGGGATGTCCCTTCTGTAAGGGTACCGGCTGGGTAGAGATCCTCGGTTGCGGTATGGTAGACCCCAACGTGCTCGAGGCCAACGGCATCGACAGCAAGGTATACTCAGGCTATGCCCTCGGTATGGGTATCGAGCGCATCACCAACCTCAAGTACCAGGTCAAGGACCTCCGCATGTTCTCCGAGAACGACGTCCGTTTCCTCAAGGAGTTTGAAGCGGCAAACTAATCACAAGGAATGGCACGCGTTGCGTGCCATTTTGGTTATATATCGCGTGTTTAACGGCCCATAAAGTATCAAGTGTATGAACAACGAAAGACCACTAATATTGATATCTAACGATGATGGCTACAAAGCTCGTGGCATCAACTTCCTGGCCGAGTTGCTGGCGCCGATGGCCGATGTGCTCGTAATGGCTCCCGATGGCGGACGCTCAGGAATGGGGTGTGCCATCACCTCTACGCAGCCCGTATACTATAATCTGGTGAGCGAGCGTGAAGGCATCACCATCTACCGCTGCTCGGGCACGCCTTGTCGACTGCATCAAGATGGCGCTGCATGAGTTTGCCGACCGCCAGCCCGACATGATTATCGGTGGCATCAACCATGGCGACAACTCGGGCGTCAACGTGCACTACTCGGGCACCATGGGCATCGTCATCGAGGGGTGCATGAAGGGTATCCCTTCAGTAGGTTTTTCGCTCGACAACCATTCACCTGAAGCCGATTTTGAGCCTTGCGCTCCCTACATCGTGAGGATTGTAGAGCAGGTGCTCGAGCATGGTTTGCCCAATGGCACTTGCCTCAATGTGAACTTCCCCGCTACGCCCATCTATGAGGGTGTTAAGGTGTGCCGCATGGCCAAGGGAGAGTGGACACAGGAGTGGGAAGAGCATCCACATCCACGCGGCGGCAATTACTTCTGGCTGGTGGGCAGTTTCTGCTTGCGCGACGACCATCCGCATGATGCCGACCGCCCCAACCTCACCGAAGGATACGTGGCGGTGACTCCCATACAAATCGATATGACCGACTACCGTATGATGGAGGAGATGATAAACGACTGGGATTTTAATTTATGAAATAGCCTAGAAAACTCCTAGAGATTCCTAGATAATCCTAATCAAGCAACAACAATGAAGTACTACATTATCGCAGGCGAGGCCTCGGGCGACCTACACGCATCGAATCTGATGCGGTCGCTCAAAGCCAAAGATCCCGAGGCGGAGTTCCGCTTCTTCGGCGGAGACCTCATGAAGGCTGTTGGTGGCACACTAGTAAAGCATTACCGTGAGCTGGCCTATATGGGATTCGTGCAGGTGGTGCTTCACGCCCGCACCATACTGCGCAATATGCGCCGGTGCAAGGAGGATATCGTGGCATGGGCACCCGATGTGGTGATACTGGTCGATTACCCGGGGTTCAACCTCTCCATCGCCAAGTATGTGAAGACCCACACGCAAATTCCCGTATACTACTATATATCGCCCAAGATATGGGCTTGGAAGGAGTACCGCATCAAAGACATCCGCCGCTATGTGGACGAGATGTTCTCTATCCTGCCTTTCGAAGTGCCCTTCTATGCCGGGCACGATTACCCCATACACTATGTGGGCAACCCCTGCGTGGATGCCGTAGCCGACTTCAAGGCACAATACACCGAGACGCGCGAGGAGTTCTGCGCACGCCACGGCCTCAAGCCCGAACTGCCCATCGTGGCATTGCTAGCCGGAAGCCGCAAGCAGGAAATCAAGAACAACCTTCCCATCATGCTTAGTGCCACCAAGCACTTTATGCCGGGCAAGGTGTACCGCCGAGAGAGAATCAAGGGATTCCAGTGGGTGATAGCCGGTGCACCGGGCATAGACAAGGCGATGTATGGAGAGGTCTTTGCAAAGTCGGAGGCTACACGAGGTGTCACTGTCGTCTATGGTGAGACCTACGCCCTGCTGAGCCACTCCTATGCTGCCATGGTGACTTCGGGTACAGCAACGCTGGAGACGGCGCTCTTCCGTGTGCCGCAAGTGGTGTGCTACTATATCATGTGTGGCAAGGTGGTGTCGTGGCTGCGACGCTTGGTACTCAAAGTGAAATATATCTCGCTGGTCAACCTTGTGGCCGACTTCCCTCTGGTGCACGAACTCGTTGCCGATGAGATGCGTGAGCGCGAACTGACGGAAGAGCTCAACCAACTGCTCCTCGATGATTTCTACCGCAACCGTATGTTCTCCGAGTATGACAAGATGGTAATCGCTCCTTTGGGCGAGCCCGGTGCGTCGGAGCATGCGGCCGACAAGATGGTGGAGTTGCTGCGGCAGGGTAAATAAAGACAATTACGACTCTTATTCACCTTCTTCGGTAGCCACATATACGAATGTGTGGTTGATGAACTGTTGCTTCACGATGCCGAAGCGGATAAACTGTGCCAATAGCTGTGCGGCTCGGTGGCGCGGCAGGCGACCGAGGCGGGCAAAGCGGTTGAGAGTCATAGGTTCGGGAGCATCGTCAAGCAGGTGCAGCAGCGACTGCTCGCGCTGGCTAAAAGGCAGTAACGAACCTGCGTCGTCTGTAGCCTCGCGCCATAGCGCCATCTGCACGGGTGATGCCACAATATTTTCATCGGCAATGCGCACGAAAGCGCATAGCTTGCCGTCTTCGAGGTGGGCACGCACGGGGCGCTTCTCCGTAGCCTCCACCTCGGCAATGACAACATTGTGTCCTTCTTCACGATGGACGCTCATATGGCACTCCACAGGAGGTGTGCAATACATGGTAGCAGCGGCCTCCACCATATAAATCTCCTCATCACTACGTACGCCGGCAATCTTTCCATTGTCTTTCACACCAATGAGCAGGCGGCCTCCGTCGGTATTGGCAAAGGCTGAGAGGGTGCGCGCAATCTTGCGTGCATCGGAGATTTCGTACTTGAAATCCTGCTGCTGATGTTCGCCTTCGGCGATGAGACGGTGAAGCACGGTTCGAATTGAAAATTAAAAATTGAAAATTGAAAGTTATACAACGAAAGACCTGATTGAAGAAGAAGGAAGCATGCACTCGGTTTGAACACAAACCGCCTTAATTTTCAATTTTCAACTTTTAATTTTCAATTGGGCCCAGCCCCATTTCCTTTGCTTTCTTCATCATATATTCATAGGCGGCATCGTGCTCGTTGGGGATGATGCCGTCGAGGATGGCATCCTTGATGCTGCTCTTGAGGGCACCCACTTCGGCACAGGGGGTAAGGCCGAAGGTGCGCATGATCTCATCGCCATCAACAGGAGGTTGGAAGTTGCGTATGCGGTCGCGCTCTTCAAGGTCCTTGAGCTTCACGCGCACGAGACGGAAGTTGTCGAGGAAGCGTTGCTTGCGCAGTTCGTTCTTCGAGGTGATGTCGGCTTCGCATAGCATCATCAGGTCGTCGATATCGTCGCCCGCCTCGAAGAGCAGTCGGCGCACAGCGCTGTCGGTGACCTCCTCGTCGGCAATCACGATGGGGCGCATGTGGAGCCCCACGAGTTTCTGCACATATTTCATCTTCTCGTTCATCGGTAGCTTCATGTTGCGGAAGATGGTGGGTATCATCTTTTCACCGATGAAGTTATGATTATGGAATGTCCACCCCAGGCGCGGATCCCAGCGCTTGGTGCGTGGCTTGCCTATATCGTGTAGTAGGGCTGCCCAGCGGAGCCATAGGTTATCGGTGTGCCGGGCGATATTGTCGAGTACTTCGAGTGTATGGTAGAAGTTGTCCTTGTGGGCACGTCCGTTCACCGTCTCTACACCCTGCAGTGCCGCCAGTTCGGGGAAGATGAGGGGTAGCAGGCCACAGCGGTCGAGTTCCACGAAACCCTTTGAAGGAGTAGGGGAGGCGATGATTTTGTTCAGTTCGTCAATGATGCGCTCCTTGGAGATAATCTTGATGCGCTCGGCATTGCGTGTGAGCGACTCGAAGGTCTCCTCCTCGATGTAGAAGTTGAGCTGCGTGGCAAAGCGTATGCAGCGCATCATGCGCAGGGGGTCGTCACTGAAGGTCACGTCGGGGTCAAGCGGCGTGCATATGAGGCGGTCTTCCATGTCGAGAAGCCCGTCGAAGGGGTCGGTGAGCTGTCCGAAGCGCTCTGCATTGAGGCATACGGCAAGCGCATTGATGGTGAAGTCGCGGCGGTTTTGGTCGTCCTCCAGGGTGCCATCTTCCACGATGGGCTTGCGTGAGTCGTGGGTATAGGATTCCTTGCGTGCTCCCACGAACTCAACCTCCATGTCGCGCCACTTGAGCTGTGCGGTGCCGAAGTTGCGGAAGATGCTCACATGGGCACCTCGACCCAACCGCTTGCGCAGAGCCTCGGCCATGGCGATGCCACTACCCACTACTACAACGTCGATATCCTTGGATGGACGCTCCAGATAGAGGTCGCGCACATAGCCGCCCACGACATAGCATTCGAGTCCCAACTCGTCGGCCGTGTCGCCAATGAGGTGAAACAGCTTGGTGTCGAACATCGACTTCAGTTCTTCGGGTGATATATGTTTCATAGACTAATTCTGCATAAATGTCTGCGAAGTTACTCAAAAAAAATTGTTTTCTGCCGTTTATAGGCTTCCCTTTTCACTTTTTCACTGTTTTCCGCACAAAAACTGAAGGATTAGTTGTACTTTTACAGCGAAATAAAGAATCACACATGATGAAAACAAGACCAATCGCAATAATGCTCCTTGCCACACTGATGGCAGGATGCGCCGAAGATGTAGAACGTCTGGCTCAGCCCTACCTTAATCGAGCCGAGCAGTCCTATATCACCAAGCAGTACGGCTTGGCCAAGCTTCAACTCGACAGCATCAAGCTACTCTATCCCAAAGCATTTGAAACCCGCAAGCAGGCACAGCAGCTACAGGTGCGGGTGGAACTGGATGAAGCAGTTGCCAGCAAACAATATGCCGATAGCCTGCTGGCAGACGCCCAAGCACGGATAGCTCCTCTCACGGCACAGTTTCATCTCGACAAGGACGCCCGCTATCAGGATGTGGGGTATTACTATTCGTCGCGACATCGCGCTGAGCAGCAAGTGGGTCGTAACTACCTTCGTCCGCAGGTAAGCGAACAAGGCGAATGCTCCATCGTCGCATTCTATCGCGGCAAGGCTGTAGGCGCACACACCCTCCGCCTCACTGCTCCCGACGGCACTTTCATAGAGCTGAAAGCACAGGCAGAGCCCTATGTCACGTCGGATGCATTGGGTCGCACGGAACGCACCGACTATATAGTGCCCGCCGATGCCAATATTGCTTCGTTTGTAGCGCAATGCAAGTCGCTTCCTCGAGTTACTCTCATGGGACAGAGCAGCAACATATCACTCCCCTTCGGCAAGCACGAAGCCGAAACACTAAAGCAGGTATGTGAGTTGGCATCACTGTTGCGCCTGATAAATGAACTGGAGCTACAGTTAGGCGAGCTGAACCGGCGCATCGAGTTCTTCAGCAACCGCATATCGTAAAGGCTCCAGCAAAAGCAGAGTCTGCCAACTCCCGTTTTTTCTGAAAGTTTATTGCCAATTCTGCGAATTTGAAAGCTAAATTTGGCAAATACTGCGTCTTTTTGTATCTTTGCCCTAATAAAAAACACTTTACACTCCATGAGCGAAGAAGATTTCAATAAGGCCGACAACATTGACGAAAACGATAACGTTAACGAAAACGTTGACGAGAACGTTGACGTGCCAGAAGGCCATGCCCACTATCAGCCGAAGAAGGAGAGTGGCGAGGACGATACCGTGAAGTACCAGCTCTCGGGAATGTACCAGAACTGGTTTCTCGACTATGCCTCCTACGTTATCCTCGAGCGTGCCGTGCCCCATATCAACGACGGCTTCAAGCCGGTGCAGCGCCGCATCCTGCACTCGATGAAGGAGAAGCACGACGGGCGCTACAACAAGGTGGCCAACCTCGTGGGACATACCATGCAATATCACCCTCACGGCGATGCCTCCATCGGCGATGCCCTCGTGCAGCTCGGCCAAAAGGACCTGCTCATCGACTGCCAGGGTAACTGGGGTAACATCCTCACGGGCGACGGAGCTGCCGCTCCGCGTTACATCGAGGCACGCCTCTCGAAGTTCGCGCTCGAGGTGGTCTTCAATCCCAAGACTACGGAGTGGAAGCTCTCGTATGACGGCCGCAACAAGGAGCCCATCACCCTGCCGGTGAAGTTCCCCCTGCTCCTCGCTCAGGGTGTCGAGGGTATTGCCGTAGGTCTGTCATCGAAGATTCTTCCCCACAACTTCAATGAGCTGTGCGATGCCGCCATCAGCTACCTCAAGGGCGAAGACTTCGTGCTCTACCCCGACTTCCAGACGGGCGGTTTCATCGATGTGGCCCGCTACAACGACGGCGAGCGTGGCGGTGCAGTGCGTGTGCGTGCCCGCATCAACAAGCTGGACAACAAGACGCTGGCCATCACCGAGATTCCCTATAGCAAGACGACGACAACGCTCATCGACTCCATACTGAAGGCTGCCGAGAAGGGCAAGATAAAAATCCGCAAGGTCGACGACAACACGGCTGCCGAGGTGGAGATTCTCGTACACTTGGCCCCGGGTGTATCATCAGACAAGACCATCGATGCGCTCTACGCCTTCACCGACTGCGAAATCAGCATCTCGCCCAACTGCTGCGTCATCGACGACAACAAGCCCCACTTCCTCGGCGTGAGCCACGTGCTGCGCAAGTCGGTGGACAACACGCTTGCCCTCCTGCGCCAAGAGTTGGAGATTCGCAAGAACGAACTCCTCGAGCAGCTGCACTTCGCCTCCCTGGAGAAAATCTTCATCGAGGAGCGTATATATAAGGATAAGAAGTTTGAGCAAGCGCCCACGATGGACGCCGCCTGCGAACATATCGACGAGCGCCTGACACCCTACTACCCCACCTTCGTGCGTGAGGTCACCAAGGACGACATCCTGCGCCTGATGGAAATCAAGATGGCCCGTATCCTCAAGTTCAATAAGGACAAGGCCGATGAACTGATGGCCCGCATGCGTGCCGAGATTGAGGAGATTGACAAGGAACTCTCCGATATGGTGGGCGTCACCACCCGATGGTTCACCATGCTCAAGACCAAGTACGGCGCCGCCTACCCCCGCAAGACCGAGCTGCGCAACTTCGAGAACATCGAGGCCGCCAAGGTTATCGAGGCCAATGAGAAGCTCTACATCAACCGCGAGGAGGGCTTCATCGGCACATCGCTCAAGAAGGACGAGTTTGTGTCAAACTGCTCGTCCATCGACGACATCATCCTCTTCTACAAGGATGGCCGCTACAAGATTGTGCGCGTAGCCGAGAAGATGTTCGTAGGCCCTGGCATCATCCACGTAGGCATCTACAAGAAGAACGACAAGCGCACCATATATAATGTGGTATACCGCGACGGACGTGGCGGCCCCCACTACATCAAGCG
>RHMF01000518.1_pt1 | contig 16582 bp, 14 predicted proteins | sample 5365151 | NCBI WGS metagenome assembly RHMF01 (sample SAMN10266501, study PRJNA497801) | feces metagenome | isolation source: feces | host: Bos taurus | place: China: Prairie of Fairy Mountain | collected 2017-08-14 | reverse complement strand
TTCACAAGCTTCTGCTTCTGGCGTTGCAATAGATGAACTTACTGCGGCTGTCGGTACAATGGTTGCTGTTACACAGCAAGGCGGAGATCAGGCTGGACGTGCATTTAAAGGCATCCTTATGAACATCCAGCAGGTCAAGGCAAGTGCTGCTGATATAGGCGATGGTGGTGAAGATATTACTACTGAGTCATTGTCCAAGTATGAAAAGGCTACTGCTGCTTTAGGTGTTGCTCTTAAAGAAGTGCGTAATGGAACGCTTCAACTCAGAGAACCTATGGAAGTTCTTAGAGACTTATCAGAGGCGGTACGAAAAGAGAGCGAAGGTAGTATAAAGGTTGCTAATCTTATAAGTGCCGTTGGTGGTAAGTTTAGAGGCAAACGATTGCCCCTGTGTATAGTGATATGCACAAATTAAATATTTAATTGCAGGTAATGGGTAAAGCTGCACACCACAATAATGGGGAAACCACATTATGATGGGACGAAAGTAGAAACAACGTGCAGATGATATATGGTCAAAAGCCTAAGTATCGTAACAATCCCTGTTCATGCAGCGAAGCTCCCTAACGTTATTCGTAGATCATACGGTATTAGTCGAGGGAGAACGTTCAACGACTATTCCCTTTCGGGTTATAACAATAAAATAAGGGTGGAAATCCCGAATAGTTATAACAACAGAAGTACGGCGCAATCGCAAAGGCGTGGGTGAAAATCCCTTAAATGGAAAAGGTATTCCCTCTTTGGAGGTGAAGAAATAGTCTTTTCTCACATGAAAGTGTGAGCGTTATATGATTTTAATAATAAGTGAAGGAGGTGTGAAATGGCAAAGAAATTTACAAAAGATGAATTAAATTCAATTATTGAAGATTATCAAAATGAAATGAAACCATTTGAGTTAGCAAAGAAATACAATAGAAATAGTGGAACTATTATTAGGAAACTTCAAGACTTGGGTGTTTATAATAATGTTACAATAAGACTTTCGCAAGATGATATTTCTCAAATTTCAGAATTGTATCAAATCGGAGATTGGAATAAAATATTTGAACTCTATCCCAAAATAACAAAGAATAAAGTTTACTCCTTGATGTCGAGCAAAGGTGTCAAGAGAGAATCTGTATTTTGGAAAGATGAAGATGTTGAGTTTTTAGAATCTCATTACAATACACTTGATTTAAAGGAAATCTCTAAAGTTTTAAATCGCTCTTATATGGCAGTCGTAAACAAGGCTAACAAATTAGGCTTATTTACAAGAGAATTTTGGAGTGAAGATGAATTACAAATACTTAAAGAGAATTATCCATACAAAACCTTAGATGAGATGTTGTGCTTGTTGCCCAAAAGAAATAGAAAGACTATTTCTGAAAAGGCAAGTGAATTAAAGATTAAAAACATAACAACTTATAGTGATAAAGACAAGCAATTTGTTATTGACCATTACAAAAGCATGACCGATGACGAAATATCTGTTTGTCTTAACAGGACAACTAAAAGTATAAGCTTTCTTAGATATAGATTGGGTTTATTTAAACAAACTGAAACTTCTTGCTTGTGTAATTTCAAAGAAGTTTTTAGAAAGTGTATTGGTTTATGGAAAGAAAAGTCTATGAAACAATGTAATTATAAATGCATTGTTACTGGAAATTCTTTTGACCATATTCATCACCTTTATTCTTTTGCAACAATTTGTCAAGAAGCATTAAGTAAGGCAGAGGTTGATTTGTCTCGCCCTTTTGACAGCTATCAAAGCCAAATGGGTGAGATTATTAAGATTTTTGTCGACATACATGATTCTTATCCTCTTGGCGTTTGTTTGTCAAAGGAGGTTCACGATGAATTTCATAGAAAATATGGGAATAGAAACAACACTCCACAACAATGGGAAAATTTTATAAAATCATATAACGGATAAGAAATTGCGAATCTTATTCAAAGTTTAGAATCAACTTATTGCCCTACTTCAAAATTGGGAAACTTATGAGAAAATGTTGTCTGAGTTCAATTCGGACAAAGCAATTGGCTCGGCAATGGACGAAGCTGAAAAGTCTGCAAACAATTGGGCTGGTTCAATTAATAAGGTAAAGAATAGTTGGGCTGAATTAACAAGCAAATTTGCCGATTCAGACAACATGATTAGCATTTTAAATAGTATAAATGCAATTATTCAAAGTCTAAGTGATTCGACGGTAACAGGAGCACTTAGATCTCTTTCAGATGCATTCGCTGGTATTTTTAAAGCTGTAAGCTTATTGACAGAGAAGTTGGGAGCATTACCGACTCTCTTAACCACAATTGCAACTATAAATAGTATTAGGGGCAAAGGTAAACTATCACCAAATATGCCTATTTATACACTGTCGCTATTATGTGTATAGAGATAAATGCCCTAAAATAAAAAACTCCCTAACTGCTGGGAAAGGCTAAAGCTCTGCGACCACTCATAGCATAGCACTATGAGGGTGAGGAAACTCGGAAACAACAGTAGAGATGGTATATGCTGAGATAAAAGCCCTATCTAATAGGGTGCTAAGTACCGTAACAATGCAAGATCAGCAACGAAGCCCTGTCGTGAGACACGGAACGCTCAACGAGTATATAGGAGTTGGTGGCGACTCACCAAAGATGTACTCTAATCTATGGGTAACGCCCATAGCAGTTTCAAGAGGATTCTCCCCTATTGTTTTGCACTACTGCAAGCGTGGAGAAAGCAGATATGTACCCTTAATTCTACTCACTGGCAGGAAATAAAGAGTTTGATTCCTGTCGAATTACTGGCGACACCCATTATCTCATGGGGTAGGAGCGATAATGCTCGTGTACATATTCGAGTGTACCGTAGCGAACACGCCAATAGGAATTAACGTGAACTGGCTTGTCTGGTAGCCAAATAAAACTCATAACACATCACCTCATAATTCATTCTCAGTGAGTAGAATTAAGGGTACATATTCAATTATATTAATTTTTTTCTAATGGTGAATACATCGCCAAATAGCAAATCAACGCCTTGACGTTGTAGAGACAGCACTTTCTTTGCCTTATGGATAATGCGTTTGCGCGCTTTATCACAGAGCTGAACTGGCTTGTTGTGCGGATCAAGATATTCATTCAATATATAGTCTTTTGTTGCGGGACACATATTTTGAATGAGGACGGCTTTCTTTCTACCGAGAACATGACAGAAGTCAATGGTGTCACATTTGCCGTATCTCTTGACTTTATCATTGTAAATTCGTTCAAACTTTTCGACCTTAGAGGAAATTGGCACTAACCAATAAATGTCGTTACCGTCCGTAAAGGCACAGAAGTATGGGCGATTATGCTCTTTGCTATCCATAAACTTTGGATTGGCAAATTGTTGTGCATATTTTGGCTTGAGAAAATAGAAGTGACCTGTAATCATAAAACGCTCCTAATAGTAAAGCCCTGCGATTAGGCAAGGCTTTGATTTGAGTCTGACGATTTATTAGTCGCATATCAGAGAGCGACAAACATTCATATCCGATTATTTATTAGACGCTAATCGGGAGCGACACGACACGGTGCGGATTGCTCCGCAAGGACATTATATCATACAAAAGCGGATTTGTCAAGACTTTTATTCTATGATGGTTGCTGTACCACTTACAGGCTCATCATCTTCTAATTGAATGGTTGCGGTATAGTACACTCTAACAGTTGCTCCAAACGAATTTTCAGCATCAACATAGGCTGAAACAAGAATAGTATTGCTTTTATCAGTTATGTATGATTTGCTGTATGCTGGGAAATCGGCAGATTTTGGAGATTTGAGTTTTTGTTTTACCAATTCTTGAGAATAGGTGTAGCAACTTATATATTTATAATCTTTGGAAGTTCTGTGGCTGTTGGTAGAGCGCAAATTATCACCACAAAAAGCAAGAACAAATATAACCAAAGTAGAGATTAGCAAAACTTTAATTATATGTTTTAATGTTGGTAAATTATTTTCAAGCATTGTACTCGCCACCTTTCGTTGATATTATACCATATTCATATTTATTTGTCAATGGATTGTGTGTATTAAAACCACACGATAATGATATTTGGTGATGAATCCTTTGACAATCTTGGTAGTGCAATTCAAAAAGCAAATGGTTCTTTAAAGAATTATATCACTGGTCTTGATGTTGCAAAGCTAAAAACTATAGGTCTTAAAGCGGCAACTGTAGCTTTTGAAGCTGCTTTAACATTGGGTGTGACTTTCGCAATTTCAAAATTACTCGAAGCCTTTAACAAATTTGCTCACGCCGAGGAACTTGCTGTTGAACAAGAAAAGAAAGTTAGGCAAGAGACAGTAGAAAGCATTAGGGCATATAATGAAGAAGTAAAAGAGAGTCAAGATTTATCAGCTTCTTATGTGGAATTAGTTTCTACAACATCTGATTTGACAACCGAAAAAGAAAAGTTACTTGATATTCAAGAAAAGATTAATAAGGGCATTACAGATCAAACCGATAAAGTAGATTTGCTAAACAAATCACTATCAGAAAATATTGAATTAACTGCACAGCAGAGGCTCGAAGAAGCTAAAAGGATTATATCAGAAAATCAAGCGACCTATGAAGGTATTGTTGCTGGCGAACAAGCATCGTATTCTGGTATGCAGACCTATGGCGACAAGGATGTTATAGAGGCTATATCTGAAATTGAACTTGCAACAGGCAAGCGAATTTCGGGAACTTTGGCAGAGCAAAGCGAGCAACTTGGGAAAATTCTTGAGTTATATCATAGTATCAACGGATATAACAAACAGTATTACAACGATCTTGAAAAGGGAAAACAAGCAATAGATGCTCAACTTGCTGATTGGGCAGAAATAAAATCTACTGTTGAGGCTGCACAAAAGACTGTTAATGAATTATCTATTTCTCCCGAAATGCAAAAATCATTTAACGGATTGGTCGATAGTGCAAAAGAACTATATAATGAATTAAACGGTGCAGATAATGCAAGTCAGGAATTTTTAATATCTGAAAAGATTAAAGAAGTTAAATCAGAGATTTATGAACTTATAGGTAATAATTCTGAATTAACTCAAATTGCAGATAGTTTGTTTGCTTCTTTTGATAAAGGCATGGAGTCGGTTTTAGGAGATGTTGGCAACCTTAAAGAAGCTTGGTTAAATACGCTTGATGATATGCAGAAAGGCAGTCTCAAGAATATCTCAACAATGGTATCAGCACTTCAAGACTTGTCTGAAGGCAAGGGCGTTGCCGCAAACACATTCTGGCAACTCGTTGAATTTGACACTGAAGGTTTGCTCAATGGCGCAAAGCTTGTTGGAGATAAATTTGTCATTGCGGAAGAAAACATGATTAAACTTAAAGATCAATATATTAAGAAACAAATTGATGAGATAACAAATAGACAAGCTGATATTATGCTCCAAAAAGAAGCGTATGAACAAGATGTTAAGCGATATGAAATGGAAGTTGCAAGGCTTACACTTCAAAAGAAATCAATAACGTCTAATGAGTATCAAACTGCGCTCAGTAATTTAGAGAAAGCCAAAGCGGGTGCAAAGGCATATGGCGACGAGTGGGAACGCAACAACTGGCTCATTCAGTATCTCAATCAAACTCTTGGTAATACGATTGACTTACAGAAACAACTTGAAGCCCAGCAAAAACAACTCAATAAAGAACTCACGGCTCTCAATAAGGAACTCGACAATTATCAGAAAGCCTATGAAACTAAAATTGATGGCATAATCAAGGGTTTAGAGGCAGAACTTAACACATTAGAGAGTGAAAAGGAAGTCTTAGAGGACGAGCTTGACGTTCTTGAAAAGCGCGAGGACGTACTCAAAGAAACTCTCGATAACTATGAGAAGGTCAACAGCTACGTTCAAAAGATAATTGACAAGGAAATCGAGGGACTTGAAGAACAGCGTGACGCTATTAAGAACACTTATGACGAGCGCATAAAGGCTCTCCAAGAAGAAAATTCAGAACGTGAGGACGCACTTGAATATGCTCAGAAACTTGCTAATCTTGAAAACGCTAAGAATAACAAACGGCGTGTTTACGATGAGGCAAGAGGTTGGCGTTACGAATCTGTCAAGGAAGATGTTGTCAAGGCAGAAAATGAGCTTAAATCTTATGAAACTTCACAGGCTGTTAAGAATCTTGAGAAAGAGCGCGACAATGAAATCAAAGCGTGGGACGCTCTTATTAAGCAGAAAGAGGAATATAAGAAGCAATGGACTGAATGGTTAGAGGAAATTCAGGACGAAGAATCCGAAGCCCTTATGATTGAGACTCTTGGTGCTGATGCCCGTGAGAAAATTGCAAAGGGTGACATAGCTCTCGTTCAAACTTTCTCAGCACAGTATCGTATACACAACAACGAATTAAAGCGTTTGACCGACACGGAAATCAAGCTTAAAAAGGCTGAGATTGACGCGAAGAATGAGGATATCAAGGCTTCAAAGGAGCGTATACAGGCGTGGAAAGACTACAAGACACAGTTCTCAACAGCGGTTACAGAAATCAAGCAAGCAAACGAAGATTACATGAAAGATATTGGTCAAATCAAGCTTACGGAATCGTCAAATCTTGAAGATAGACGACAGGTGTTTGAGGGGTTCAAGAATAAAGTAACTGGATATGTTGATGAGATTGCTCAAAAACAAACTGCTATTGATAGTGTAACGGCTTCTCTCGAAGCTTTGGAAAATAAGAATCTGAGTATAGACATTAACGTAAATGGTTATGACCAACTTGACAATTTAATCAAGCACTATGCGGCATTAGCGGAAGTAACTATGGCGGCGGCTTGGGGCAGATATCTCATAGTGAACGGTGGCGACATGAATAGTGAAGAAGCCAAATACGCCCTGAAGAAATACGCTCATTATTCCACTAACGGCTTTGACCCCAACGGATTTGCACAGGGTGGTGTAGTGAGTTATACAGGTCTTGCAATGCTTCATGGCACACAGCAAAGAGCTGAAACTGTATTCAACGCAAACGATTCTGCAAAACTCTACGATATGATACATAACACTCCAAACCTTATGGCAGATATGCTCAATCAAGCAACAAAGCTTAGTGGCTTCAAACTCAGTAGTAACGAGAACTCTAACAACAACACTGTTTCTATCGGTGCAATTAATGTATACGCTAATAATCCTAATGAGCTTACACAAGGTCTTGACAAGACGCTTGACAAGTATTTTAGAACAAAGCTCACACAGAGCTATACAAGCAGACAATAATATACAGCCCCTTGCTTCGGTGAGGGGCTTCATTATGAGGAGGTGAAATATGCTACAATATCCGATTAATGTATATCCTGATAACGTGGCTTTCGACTCCACAAAAAACACATATCAGCGCAACATACATTTTACAAATAAGGGTGACTTCCTTACGTGTGCCTACTGGCGACTTTACAACTACGACACGCAGGAGATAGCGACTGTTGGCGGCGCACAAGTCTTGGGCATTATCAAGAACGCAACGCTTACTCCCCTTGCCTATAACAATGAGGAAGTGCAGTCGGAGTTGACGTTTGCAAATTTACCTGTGGGCAGATACATACTGCAAATGATGTTGACGCAGACAAGAACTAATAAGACCAACACAAGCTTTATCAATATCTATGACAGATACGTGTCACGCGGCAAACTGACAGCGGCGTACACGACTGGCGATGAGACAATCAAGATAGAAGATAAGGTCAATGTGATATATGAGTGGAACAAAAGCGGCGACACATACTCACACACGGAGATTGATGTGACGATTAGCGGCACAACCCAAACAGTCAAGACATCTGCCATCATCATGCAGATTGGCAATGAGAGTGTAGTTGTTGACAACTACAATGCGGCAACGGGCGAAATCGAATTGGAAAGTGCGTTACAGAATGATTATGCGGCAGGAACACCATATAAGCTTTATGCCAATTATCTTATTACAGAGCAATACTATTTTGAAGTTGCGACTGAGCCTGAGATACAAGCACTTCACAGTGACATTGAGGGTGATGTGTGGGCAACATGGAACGCTCGTGGCGGCAAATTTGAGGGATTCTACTGGCAAGGACAGTACGCCTACGAAACTCAAAACGGCACTATGCTCAAATACTACACGGTTGATGTGCAGAAAAAGAGAAGTTTAAATGTGTGGGACGACGTTGTTTCGTCGGGCAAAATCTATTCGCAGGATATCGAATACAACCTTTACGATGACTATGACCCATCAGCATTGGCAGGTGGAAATTATGAGACTAAAACATATAAGTTTATTCTCAATTGCGTATTACAGAACGGCATGACCTTTGAAAAGGAATACGAAGCCGTACAGCCCAATCGTGATCTTACTGCTATTGTTAGTGGCTGTGATTTTCAGCAGTCCAATATATTCAATAGTTTGTCTCTTTATATACACGCAACATCGCATGGTTTGTCAAATCTTGGGTATAGAGTTTACCGCACAGAAGCAGATAGTTTATATAATGTTGATACAAGGCAAGACAAACTTCGTCGTGATTATCCTATGCGACCAGTCAAGACGTTGATTGCCGATATCAACGGTGGTTCAAGCGGTAGCGGCACTGTATTTTATGATTACACAACAAGCAATCACGCTAAATACCAATACATTATAGTCCCCTATTCTCGTGCTGCAAATGCAACTACTATCTATCAGGCATATGTAACCGACCCAGTAGAAACAAACTTCTACGGTTATACTCTTACCGCCCTTAAAGATACAGGCAAGGACTTAGATGGCAAGAGTTTCTACATGAACGGCGACACATGGAAGTTTATGGGCGATATTCAAGACACAGACAATGCACAGAATCTCAACCGTGTCTCGCACGTAGGTGCGGGCAAGTATGCAAGTGTAACGTCAATGGATAATGACTATATGAGTGGTTCACTGACAGCGGCACTTGGATATATGAATTGTTCCACAAAGAATTTTGAGGACGATATTGAGGTTGTAAAGGCGTTCCGCAGATTTATTGCACAGGACTGCTTGTTTATTCTGCGCTCACAAAAGGGTGACGTTTGGCTTGTAAAGATAGCGGATAGTAGCTCGACAAAGTATGAGGAAGATAATTCACGCATACCAGTCAGCTTCACATTCACATGGGTTGAGGTCGGCTCTTTAGATGACATAATAGTTCAAAATGAATATCCTGTTACGATTGTGACAGATAGGCGGTGATACTATGGAGTATTTCAATACTTATAGTGCCGATTATATGTGGACGTTAAAGCAAGGAAATGGACGTTATAAAATTCGCCTTGAAATTTTGGGCGATAATGAGAACGTGGTGGGCGACATCACAAAAGATGTGTCCGTGTCTGCGGAAGGACAAATCACCATTAACTATGAGCAGATAACTCGTAGATCATGCAGTCTCACCCTGATAGATGTAGAGGATAAATATATTCCGCACAAGAATAGTCCGTTTTGGATTAACCGCAAGTTCAAGCTTTGGCTTGGCGTTGTGGTGCGTAAGAGCCAGTACGAAAACAGCAAGTTGGTATTCATTGATGATGTATACTGGTGGTCACAGGGAATATTCTACACACTGTCAGCAACGGCGCAAGGTCACACTCTCAGCATAGAGGGTGTCGACAAAGGTGCGGCACTTGACGGTACATTGCGGCTTAATCTCACTGACGCAGAATACGTGATTGAGCGCAATGATAGTCTCAGTGAGACAATCAAGCAGCTATTGGCTTTGAACGTGGGCGATTCGGGCATAGCAGGTGGCACTATGATTTACGGCGGCGATATGCCTGTTGACTGCAAAGAACCTGTAATCGGTGTGCGGTATTTCAATGAGCCTGTGCGAAGCCAAATCATTATAGATGCCAATAACTACATTGGAGAAGTGTTCACAAACTTGGCGGAGCTGTATTCTGCTGACTGCTATTATGACACGGAAGGACGTTTTCAATTCGTTCCTTACGTTGAAAGCACAGGGTATCAGTATGTGGCAAAGCAATGGGAGTTTGATGATTTATCGTCTTTCTTTGAGGACGTGAACTACAACTATACTTATGACGGTGAGAACACTGTGACGTATTACACAAACACAACGGACGCAGGTGTGGCAAATGTGGCATGGACTGCCTATAATGTCAATCCCCTATCCCCTATTAACATATCTACTGGCATACGCAGAGCGCAAGCACAAGAAATACCCTACTATGAGTATTCTTCAAATCCCGATGAAAATGCGCAACAAATGCTTGCGGATTGCAGAGCTGCGGCAAATCATTATCTGTTACGCAATAGTCTTATCGGATTGCAACTGTCATTTAGTTGCCCTATTATCCCGCATTTGGACGTTAATAAGACTATCGGCATAAGTGACAGAATGGTGGACTTAGAGGACGCAACATTCATCATTCAGTCAATCACCATACCGCTGTCCGCAAATAAAATGAACGTTTCAGCGACAAACATAAATTGGTTGCCAAACGATATGACATTTGAGGGCAAGGCTGAGATCATTGAGCCTGAGATTGAATACACTCAAACGTCGGAAAGTGATTATATCTACATTGTTGGAACTAATGATTCCACGACGATTAAATACAAGAGCACGTATAAGAATATTAAAATGCCTACAACATTTGAGGGCAAGCCGCTTAAAACAATCGGCATATCCACATTCTACGAAAAAGATGTTGAGAGGGTTATCATTCCCGATGGCGTTACCACGATTGAGTAAGGAGGTGGCATGAGTGGATAGTTTAATGGAACTGATAGATAATCGCATTGAAAAGGCTTTGGCTAAATCCTCTTGTGTCAACTCCCAACTCGGAGTTGTGAATGAGATTGACGGAGAGATTTATAAGGTCAAGCTTGTTGCAACTGGCGCAATATACAATTTACGGAATTATAGCGGCTCGGATATTAAGGTTGGGCAGACGGTTCATGTTTATTGGCGTGGCGGATTCTGCTCAAATCAGAACGCCTACATTGGCGCAACTCTCAGCCGCTATAACAACTTGACATATATTATAGGAAATAAATCTACTGGTGCTTTGTCGCAGACAGACAAGACGGTAATGAGCTTTGCATTTGAGGCGCACGAAAAAACTACTGCAACGCTTGTCTTTAATGCGCAGATAGAAAGCTCAGATAGTGGAAATATAATTTTTACAATCATTAATGGAGAAAATACATTATCTTACACGCCCACACAGACGGTTGGCTCTGGATATGCACATTGCTCGTTTACTTTGCCTTTGACGATTTTAGACGCGGGAAGTCAAACGGTTGTTGTCAAGGCAAAGGGTGTTGGAAGTATAACTGGGATAGAGTCCTATATTTACGGGCAAGGGATAGGAGAGTGATATTATGGCAACAGTAGAAGTAAGTACATGGGCGGAGTTAGTGGCGGCGGTCACAACCGCTGCGGAAAGCAGTGCATGGCGAGATACAACGGTTAAACTTACTGCTGATATTGATTTGAACGATACTGACGTAACTGGTGTTTGTTGTGCTATAAATTTAAGCTCTGATGCAATAAGTAGTGCATCGACTGGGATAGTTATTGATGGCGGGTATATTGATTCTGAGACTGGCGAGGAGAAAAGCCATGTAATTAAAAATGCGAGGACTGATATATCTAACCCACGTCCGATATTCTATCTTAATGATAATCTAATATCTGGAAGTTACGGTAAATATATAACTTTTAAAAATCTTGATTTTCAAAATCTTATTCTGTCTACACAACCTTTCGTATGGATTAGAACTGATAATATATCTACTGGTGGATATGGTGTAAGACTTGAAAATTGTAGATTCTGCGGTAATCGTGGTAATACTTATCTATTCTTCTCAAATAATAAACTTACCTGTGAAAATTGTTATTTTGATATGCCGTGGAATGGTGCTGGGCAATCAAATCTTGCGTATACTTCATTAATTCCTAAAGATAACACCAACGCTACAGGCGCAGGCGCAAATTATTGCCGTTTCAAGGAGTCATATGGTAACTGGACATGGGCTGACGACTTGACCTACGAGAGTGCAGATAGATATTTTTCTTGCTCATATTTTAAAATGAGTGGGTGTCGTATCGAAGGAAATGCACAAATCTGCGGCGTAACCGATTCTAACGATAAAGGCGCATATTATATGCCAATAGTTTGTAAAGGTAACGCTTCTTACGTCCCCGCAACGCAAAATGTATTTGATGTGTCATTGGTGGCGGTAAGAAATTCTGCAACATATGATACGGATAGCGTGTTATATTCATCATTTAACGGTGTGGTAAAGAAAGACGTGAAATATAACGGCACAGCGGTATCTACGTTTACTGATAACAGAGTTAACTTCGATGGTGGTACTTATACAGCCCCCATACTTGCAACGCCCGAACAGATGAAAGATGCTTCATATCTCAACGGTCAGGGATTTGATATCATTGTGAGGTGATGAGCTATGGCATGGTACTTAGATAATGAAGATTTATTGATGGCTAACGACCAAAGGCTTTTTGCTCATCGCTACATCATAGCCGACTACATTGAGTTTGATTGGGAGCATAATGGTGGATTCATTGACACGGGTATAGTCGATGACGGACAGGATACATGGCTCGTAGATTTTGAATTTTTAGGTATAGGTGCTTCAAATTTTGTGTGTGGTACAGTTAATCATTCGCAAGGCGTTGCTTGGTTGGTCGGAACAGATGACGGTTCAAGTTGGTATTATGGTCAAGGGCAATGGAGTTATACCAGTGGCATAGTTCTCAATCAAAGAATATCCTGCTCAAAATCAGCTTGGGGAAGTTACCCATTTACTAATAAAATTTATCTGGGATGCCGAAATTGGGCGCAAGAAGGTGCATACAGACCAAACAATGGCAATCCATCTCATTTCAGGGTATATAAATTTGATGTCAGTAGAAGTGGTACGGCTTTATGTACTATGCGACCTGCTTATGATACAGTAAATGAAGAATGGGGTATGTATGATACCACAAGAAATCAATTTTTTGGCAATGCTGGTGGTGAAGGCACTTCTATAGCAGGTGGATATTATCCCGAAGCTGTAATACAAACTCCCGAAGTGCTTGCATTTGACTATGATGATCCGCCCGCTTCAATGTGGTATCTTAACCATGAGGAAATAATTATTAATAAGCTTTTGCCTGAACCGCTTTTTGACGATCAGGGAGCGTTCAACAAATGCACACATCTTGTAGAAGTTGAGATTCCCGCAAGTGTTACGAGTATTGGCAGGTATTCGTTCCGTGAGACGCAGCTCAAAAAAGTAAAGATATCAAGCAACTGCACATATTACGACACGTCATTCCCCGATGATTGTGTGATTAGTTTTTATCCGAGTTAAGAAAGGAGGCTCGTATGAGCGAGACTTTGCTTAGATATGGAGCAAAATACAACATGACAGTTTGCTCCTTTTGCGGACTCAGTACCGACAGTAAGCCTACTGAAATTTATGAAGGGGTTTACATAGCAAGCGGTTCTGATTACATAGAAATGGACACAGATAAGAAATACCTATACGATGCTGATAGTCAGCAATGGAAGGAGGTATGATACATGGTAACACTTATTAAATACGGTGCGCTTAGTGGTGGTGTGAAGTATAACGTCAATCAGATGTGGATTTGCGGACTCAGCACTGACACGCCAAAGCCCACTACAACAATAGATGGTATGCCAATACCAAACGGCTCAGTATATACAGAAGTAGATACGGGCAAGAACTTCATGTTTGACTACGACAACACAACTTGGTACGAGGTATCAATTGGTGGCGGTGGCGGCACAAGTGGCGGCATTGTTCTTGTTGGCGAAACCACAACTCAGCTTGTTGACAACGCAACTACTAATCCTATTACGGTAGACGGTCAGTCATACACCGCACAGCCAAATGATGCCGTTATTTACGGCAATAAGGAGTTTTTGTTTGACGGAACAAAGTGGCACGAGTTTGGCGATCTTAGCGGCTTGGCTTCTAAAGACATCGGCGCGATGACTGGATATGCAAAGGCTTCAACTGGTTCTGATATCGCTCCAACTGATACGCTCAATCAGGCTATAGGCAAGGTTGAGAAGCGTGTAGACGTTAATGAAAACAATATTTCATCGCTTCAGGGAAAAGTCAAGGCACACAGCGAAGGCGGTACTAACTACGATGTAATCAATGGTATCAGAGTATACGTAAGTGCAACAGCTCCCACAGGAGATATACCAACGGGAAGTATATGGATAGGTGGGTGAGCTAAATGGCTGATTCACAGAAATATGTTGCAACAAATGTATTTGACATTAATAACCCTAACGTCCTTAATGGTTATATAGACAGCAGCGGAAACTATGCGCCATATGCAACTAACGGCACACTATACGTGCCTATAACAGCAGGCACAAGCTACACAGTGTCGGGTATTATAAGAGCAAGTCAGAGTACAGTTGTTAGGATTGCAACATTTACCGCTATACCGTCAACACAAACACCGAGTGTCAACCTTTATACGCTTAATCAAGGCGATAGCATAACTATAACAGCAGGCAACAACGAAAATTATCTATTTGTTATGTTCTGCGGTGACAGCGATTATAACGCATATGGTAGTGTTCAAGCGGCTCTTACGACTAATTGTGCTAATCTACACATTGATACATATGCTTGGCAACACTCTCTCCGAAAGCTCACCACCGCAACCGAAGCTATCGAAAATCCGTTATACTCAGACGGTACAGCTATCACAAGCTATACTATCAAGGGCAATACAGTACAGTCAGGCACACCAATACCGAGTAATCCCGTAATGCCAAATGGTGTGGGTGAGAGGACGGAGAACTTGTTTGATATTAATGCTTGGGTTAGTAGTATTACTGGAGTGTCAGGACAAGGCTCGTTTAGTTACTCTAATGGTGTTCTGTCGGTAACGTCGAACAATAGCGCAGATGCGTATACGACACCTTTTGGCGCAAGTTCGTCAGGTGTGTATAAAGTGCCTGTTAAACCTAACACAAAATACACATTTAGTATTGATATAGGTAATAATGGACACTTTATGATGTTTGAGAACGGTCTTACAACAAGCGGCTATATACATTATAACGTTGTTAATGGTTCTTCATTTACTACACAGAGCGATACAACGTTTATGACATTCCGCTATGGTACAAGAGCAGAACAAGCATTGGGTACAACTGTAACCATAAGCAATATTATGCTTGTCGAGGGTGAAACAATCCCAACAAGCTACATTCCCTACGGCTATAAAATCCCGGTTTTATCGGTTCAGACTGTCAATAATTATCTTGGCTCAATACAGTCAACAAGGCAGATTAAGAAGCTTGTGTTGACAGGTGGGGCAGATGAAACATGGAACAATGCAGGAGATGGAACAATGTATCGTTCAGATATTAGCGACTATCTCAAAGAAGCAATCGTAACAAGTGTATGTACGCATTATCCTTGTAACGCAAATGTGCCAAGTTCAACAGCCGCTCAATATGGCGTAAGCTTTATTACAAGTTCTTCATACAATCGCCTATATATCAAGGACACTACATATTCAACTGCAACTGACTTTAAGAACTGGCTTGCAACGGAATATGCTAACGGCACACCAGTAACAGTATGGTACGTCTTAGCAACTCCGCAGACAGCCGCAGTCAACGAACCGCTTATGAAAATAGGCACATACGCCGACACTCTTAGCAATGCGGCAAGCATACCAACAACAGACGGAGCTAACAGCATAACAGTTGACACCACAGTACAGCCGTCAGAATTTTCGGCTACTTGGAGTGGTTGGCATGATGCAAGTGTTAAGGAATATGACGGCTCAGACTGGCAGTAGCTGAATCAATAAAATGAGAGTTTAATGCGGCTTGAAATGACGGTATATAGCCAAATAAAAACAGGCATTTTTGCCTATAATACGACAAATGGGGCGTGGTTAGTCAACAATCACGCCCTTAATCTTGATAGGAGGTCTTATGTATGTAAACTTCAATGAGAACCCTCGTGGGAACTACTACGCAGGTGATTGTGTAATCAGAGCCATTAACGTTGTCACAGGAATATCGTGGGACGAAATCTATACTGCTCTTTGCGCTGAAGGGTTCTACTTGGGCGACTGGGGCAATAGCAATGCTTGTTGGGATTGGTATTTAAGGGATAAAGGTTTCAAAAGATATATCTGCCCTAACGAATGTCCTTCTTGCTATTCGCTTGAAGATTTCGCAAACGATCACCCAACTGGCAAATACATTGTGGCGACTGGCACTCATGCCGTAGCAGTAGTTAATGGCGATTACTATGACGCTTGGGATAGTGGTCATGTAACACCAATATATTATTACACGAAAGAAGGTGAATAAATGGCTTATGGAGTTCCTTACTTTCCTACTGGCGGATATAATTCTTATGGGCAACAATATCCTACGAGTCCGCCAATGCAACAATCACAAATTACAACTTTTATAAATGTGCCTTCGCAAGATGTTGCGTATAGGTGGAACACTCCGCCTAATACAACAACAAATTTCATAAATGAAAACGAAGGTTGCCTTTATAAAAAATCTGTT
>RHMF01000517.1_pt1 | contig 16590 bp, 16 predicted proteins | sample 5365151 | NCBI WGS metagenome assembly RHMF01 (sample SAMN10266501, study PRJNA497801) | feces metagenome | isolation source: feces | host: Bos taurus | place: China: Prairie of Fairy Mountain | collected 2017-08-14 | reverse complement strand
TCTTGATACAGGATATGGTCCGCTCTTCCCGTTCGGATACGGACTTTCATATACTACTTTCAAGTATGGCAATCCTGTGCTTGACAAGGCGGAATATGGCAGGGATGACGTGATTACAGTAAATGTCGAGCTCAAGAATACAGGAAAGTATGAAGGTACTGAGGTCGCTCAGCTTTATGTTCAGGACCTTGTCGGTTCGGTTGTACGTCCTGTCAGGGAACTCAAGGGATTCGAAAGGGTGACATTGGCTCCAGGGGAGACAAGAACAGTTACATTCGAGCTTCCTGTAGCCGAACTTGCATTCTGGAACATTGATATGGATTATGTCGTGGAGCCTGGTGATTTCAGACTTTGGGTGGCCGGAGACTCTGCATCTGGTGAATCTGTCGGATTTGAAGTAAAGTAAGTGAATATGAGGAAGATAGGTGGGCTGCTACTGGTGCTGCTATGCATGGCCTTGTCCTTCAGCGCTTGTGAGGAACATGTGCCTGAACAGGAGAAGAAGGTACCGACCGGTTACCTTGAACTGCTGAAAGCATATGATGATGGAAAGACATATGCCTCAGCAGAGCATATGACGGCATGCTGCAAGATCACATTTACTGACGGATCTTCTCTTACCATATATGACAGTGCATTCGAGATTTATGACTGCACTGCTTCCAAGCCGAAGGAGGTGTCTTCTTCCGGGGGCTGGTGGAAGGTCGGCGACATTGTCAAGGCCATAAAGGTGGATACCACACTGCCTAAGGAAGAGGCGCTCCCTGTCTATGTCTATTTTGACACTAAGACTCTTCATGCACATATAAGCAATGGCCAGCATCTGATCTTCGATAGTGAGGTTCTTGCAGAAGAAGAGGAAATTGCCAGAAGACAGAATATACCTGTGGTGCGTATCGTGACTGATGGAGGTGCCGGTATTTATGATAAGAAGAATTATGTCCCTGGCGTCATAACAGTTTCAGATCCGGAGAAGCTCTATAGTGATGTGACTGAATTTTCTGCCAGGATGGGTATCAGGGGAAGAGGAAACTCTACTTGGGGCTGGCCTAAGAAACCGTGGAAGGTCAAATTGGAGTCTAAAGCTGAGATATTGGGTATGCCTGCTGATAAGGAATGGGCCCTTCTTGCGAATTATTCGGACAGGACGCTTGTGCGTAATATCGTCGCCATGAAGCTTTCCGAGATCTGCGGTTTCAGCTGGACTCCTAGAATGCGAAGCGTTGAGGTCTATCTGAATGGTGAATATCAGGGAGTCTATACTTTCTGCGAGCATAAGAAGGTATCTTCAGATCGCGTCGATATTGACGAGGATACGGCAGTATATCTGGAGATTGAGGAAAATCTTGATGAGACGACCGTCTGGAGGACCAGTATGGGAGTTCCGATGATGTTCAGCGAGCCGGAGGTTCCTTCTGCCGAACAGTTTGAATATATCAGAAAACTCTTTGATGATTTTGAGGCTGCATTGCATAGCTCTGATGTGTCTGCTTATGAGGAATATGTAGATGTGGGTTCCTTCATTGATTATTATATCGTCCAGGAACTGACCAAGAATGTAGATGGTAATTTCAGGAAGAGTTCTTTCCTGACCAAGGAAGTCGGTAAGAAGCTTGAAATGTATCATCTCTGGGACTTTGACCTCACTCTTGGAAACTGCGGATATTTCGATTGGCGTGTAGGCAATGGACCGGATAAATTCTGGATTAAGGATTTCGCTTCCAACTGTACTCCTGGTGAAAACTGGGTCAATCTTATGATGAGGGATCCTGAGTTCATCGACAGGCTTCAGGATCGATGGAATGAGCTGATGCCGGAGTTTGCGAAGATACCTGACTTCATTGATGATCAGGTGCTTTATCTGGATAAGGCACAGGCCAGGAATTTCCAGCGTTGGAACATTAATGAGTCTGTAGATTGGGTCATGTTCCCGTCTTTGGGTTCTTATGAGAAGGAAGTTGACTATCTCAAGGAATTCTATACCGAGAGGCTTGAATGGCTTGATAAGGAGTTGAACAAGTTATAAATACGATTGATATGAAGTTAAGATTGATATCATTTCTCCTTCTTTCCTCTTTGATGGCTTGCAATTGTGGCGAGGAGAATCCTGTGTCAGATAATGACGGACCAGATGTCCCTGAACAGAAAAAAGATGTTACGGCATATGTTACCAAGGCCGATCTTTCTTCCATGTTCAAAAAGTCTGAATTCCGCTTTACAGGAGCCGAGGTCCTGCCGTCCTACAATATCAGATATGATAAGACCAAGCTTGGCAAGGAAATCGATGGCTTCGGTCTGGCAGTGACGACAGCTACATGTTACAACCTGATGAAAATGACTCAGGAAGACAGGACGAAGTTCCTGACCGAGATGTTTTCAAAGACTGATGGACTGGGTTCAAGTCTGATCCGTGTTTCCATAGGTGCTTCAGATTTCTGTCTTAAGGAGGAATATACATGGTGTGACAAGAAGGGACTTGAAAATTTCGCCGTCCATCCTGAAGACAGGGATTTCCTCTTTCCGATACTGAGGGAAATATATGCGATCAATCCGGATGTCAGGATCATCGCCTCTCCATGGTCATGTCCAAAATGGATGAAATGCCAGATGCCGGGAGGCAATACCTGGGACTATTCTAAATTCAATGTAGCGGTAACGGAAGAGAAGGACTTCGATTCTTGGACAGGTGGCCGTCTCCGTCCGTCATGCTATCAGACTTATGCTGATTATTTCGTCAAGTGGGTCAAGGTAATGGAAGACGAAGGCTTTGATATCTTTGCCCTAACCATGCAGAATGAGCCTCTCAACCCTGGCAACTCCATGTCTATGGTCATGCCTTGGCAGGATCAGAAGGAATTTGTAAAGGTGCTTGGCCCTACTATGCAGAAGGCAGGCCTCGGAGATGTGAAACTCCTTCTTTTCGATCATAATTACAATTATGACGGAAGGTCAGGTCAGGATAATTATCCATTGAACATTTATGCTGATCCTGAGGCATATGAATGGTCTGACGGATCTGCATGGCATAGCTATGGCGGTTCTGTTACTGAACTCGATGAGATAAATTACACATATCCGGAGAAGTCGATTTATTTTACTGAGGCTTCTATCGGAGAGTGGAATTATAATTTCAGCAAATGTCTCTTGGACGACTTTTCTTCGATTTTCCTCGGTACTTTGAAAAGAGGCGGTCAGGGTGTCACATTATGGAATATGATGCTTGATGATAAGAATGGTCCATACAGTCCTCAGGATGGTTCATGCAAGACTTGCTACGGAGGAGTTACGATAAAGTCTTCTGATTATAAGACCATTTCGAAGAACAGCCATTGGTTCAATGTAGCTCATGCTTCCATTGCAGTGAAACCAGGCGCAAGAATGATTGAAATCTCCGGTTTCGACTTTCCTTCCGGTTTCGAGTGCCAGATGTTCCTTAATACTGATGGAACAGTCGGCGTCCTGATGCTTAATTCAAGGTCGGAATCCCAGCAGGTTGTCTTTGTAAATGACAGCTTCTCAGTTAAATATAATGTTCCTTCAAAATCATTGGTTTCTCTGATTTGGCAGGAATAGATTGTTTCAGATACATTGGTTAGTTATATAATATGGTTAGAACACGATTGGCCTTGCCTGTGAAGGTAGGGCCAATTCTTTAAGGCATCGAATTCTTTAAACATATCACTATGAAAATCAGACTCTTTTTTACCTGTTTGTTTGCGGCTCTCATGATGTGCTGCTGTTCTCAGAAAGATCAGGTCTCACCTGATGACTTCATCCGCATTGATGGAACCGACCTTCTCGCCCCGGATGGTAGCAGGTTCTTCATCAAAGGTACTAATCTAGGCAATTGGCTGAATCCTGAAGGATATATGTTCGGATTCAGGAAGACCAACTCGGCCGGTATGATCGATCAGATGTTCCGCGAGCTCGTGGGTCCTGATTTTACAGATGAGTTCTGGAAACTTTTCAAGGATAATTACATTACTCGTGAAGATATCAGGTTCATTGCTTCCACCGGCTCCAACACCATTCGCGTTCCTTTCCATTACAAGCTTTTCACAGATGAAGATTATATGGGTCTGAAGTCGCAGCAGGACGGTTTCAAAAGGCTTGATGATGTCATCTCATGGTGCCGTGAATCCGGGCTTTATGTCATTCTGGACATGCATGATGCTCCCGGGGGACAGACTGGCGATAATATAGATGACAGCTACGGTTATCCTTGGCTTCTTGAAAGTGAGGCTTCCCAGCAGCTTTTCTGCGATATCTGGAGGAAGATTGCAGACTATTATAAGAATGAACCGGTCATTCTGGGGTACGACCTCATCAATGAACCGGTTGCTCCATATTTCGACAATATGGACGAGCTTAACGAGAAACTTGAGCCACTGCATAAGAGAGTGACGGCTGCGATTCGTGAAGTGGATACGAATCATATAATCCTTCTTGGAGCTCCTCAGTGGAACGGAAATTTCAAGCCATTCAAGGACTGGAAATATGATGACAAGCTCATGTGGACATGCCATCGTTACGGAGGCGATCCAATCCGTCCGGCTATCATGAACTTCATCGAGTTCCGTGACAGTACAGGCCTGCCTATGTACATGGGAGAAATCGGACATAATACCGATGAGTGGCAGGCGACATTCTGCAGAACTATGCAGGAAGCCAATATAGGCTATACTTTCTGGCCATATAAAAAGATAAGGAATTCATGCTTCAGCGCTATCACACCGCCTGATGGCTGGGATAAGGTAGTGGAATTTTCCGAAGCTCCCCGCACGACCTATCTTGAGATTCGTGCCGCGCGTCCGGACCAGGAGACTGCGAGGAAAGCCATGCTTGATTTCATTGAAGCTTCACGTTTCGAGAACTGCATACCTCAGGAGTCATATATAGAATCTCTGCTCTTGGATTGAAAAATATTTGGTTTATAAAATAAACTTGTTTATATTTGCAATGTCATCGCGGGACCATGCTTCCGATCTTCTCGTCCGGAAGGGAAGTGAAGAGGCTGTAAATGTTTAATTGTTAATCAGTTGAAAGATGGAAACTAAGGAAATGACACCTGAGAAGAGTCTTCAGGTCATCAGTGATGCGATTGCAAAAAGCAGGAGGGATTTTGAAAAGGATGCCGGTACTCCTATGATTTTATGGGGAGCAGTAGTCCTTGTCTTCTCGATTCTGATCTGGATATTGCTCAGGACAACCGGCAACAATATGTGGAACTGTCTTTGGTTCGGTATCCCGGTTGCTGGCTGGCCTCTGTCGCATTTCTTCCTTAAAGGTAAGGAAGTCAAAGGTGCGAAGAATTTTGTCAATGATACAATTACGCAGATATGGATAACATATGGTATCTTTGCAGTTGTTATAGCTCTGGCTTTGATGTTTCTGGCGCCTGAGCATATAGGAGCCATCACTATGGCTTTGCTTGGCTATGGAACGGCAATGACAGGAATGGTGCTCAAGAACAGCTTCATAACTGCCGGCGGATTTATTACGGGCATCTGTGGAGTCGTGGCTATCTTCCTGCTGAAGACAGTGGATGCGACAGCTTTTTTCGCGGTTGCAGCCATAGTTTCGTTGATTCTGCCGGGCATAATGATGAACCGTAAGAAATAATAGAGTTATGTTCAAGAAACTGGACCCATTACTTCATTCCGAGCTGCGTCTGGCGGTCATGTCCTTGCTTGTGGAGCTTGAGGAGGCTGATTTTGTCTATCTCAGGGAAAACACGCAGGCAACAGCCGGCAATCTGAGCGTCCAGCTGGACAAACTCTCGGCAGCGGGTTACATATCGGTCGAGAAGATGTTCGAGGGCAAGAAGCCTCGTACCATATGCCGCATCACTCCCGTCGGCCTTCAGGCTTTCGAGAATTATGTAGATGCGCTCAGATCCTATCTGAAATGATGCTCCAAGTCCGAATGGACGGAAGGAGAGGCGAACGTTGAGCCTCCGCAGGCGGATTGTATTCCGAGAGCCGACCTTCCGTCCATTCGGACTTGGAAATAGACATTCTATAGACTGAATCCTCTGAAGTCGTCAATGACCATATCGCAGAGAGGTTCTATGATTTCACGTGGATTTGTTGTAGCAAGACCGATTACATGTGCTCCTGATGCCCGTCCGGCATTTATTCCATGAAGGGAATCTTCGAATACATATGTCTCTTCTGGAGTTCCTCCCAGAACTTCCATGCCTTTCAGGAAACATTCTGGATCCGGCTTTGATCTTGAGAAATGCTCGCTTGTCAGAATGGCATCAGCCAGGTCCCATAGCTCCGGATGAGCATTCCTTACATTCTTCATCTTTGGCTCGTTGGAACTTGTCACTATGGCTATCGGCACTCCTGCCTTCTTAAGTCCCGTCATGAATTCATGTACTCCGGGGATATATTCATAGCTCATGTTCCTTTCGTACTCGTCGAGCTGTGTGACTATATCGGCCTGTTCTTTCAGCCTTCCTTCAAAATACTTGTCGAAAATCTGCACAAGGGTCTGTCCTTTTATGGTCATACCGAAGTCCTCAAGACCGAGATGATCCTTGCCCATTCTGTTCCAGAACAGGCTGTATTGCGATTCGGTGTCAGTGATAACACCGTCAAGATCGAATAATGCTACCATAGAGCTTTCTTAAGCTGTTCGTCGTAACGCAGGCGGATCTTGACCGCCTCTGACTGAAACCAGTAGCGTGTCACCAGTTCCTCTTCGATGAATGGAATGATCTCGTCCTTCTTCAAGCGGATGAACCTTTCCTTGTCCATCTCCAGAGCTTTCTCCAATGCATTGAGTTCCTCGCTCATAGACTCTGTCAGACCGTCCTTTTCAAGCTCCTTCTTCATCTGGTCGTAGAGGGTCTTGGCGCTGCTTCTGTAGTCGAATTCCTGAGTCTTTGCAAATCTGATGAAATCCTCGAAATCATCATCACTGAAATGGAAATCCTCTACTGCAGGTATGCTGTCATGCTTGCGTGCAAAGTCGATGACATACTGGTCGATAACGCCTCCAAGCACAAGGGCATAGACAAGACGGCTGTAGTCAGGTGAATCTATTTCAACGTCAGGAGTGATTCCGCCGCCATCCTTGACTATCCTGCCTTTGGCTGTCCTGAATTCGCGTGTAAGCGAGTCCGGTATATGGCCTACACTGCCATCTTCATTGCGGTGGGCGTAGTCGATGGCCTGTACGCAGCGTCCGCTAGGAGTATAATATTTTGCAGTGGTCACCTTCATCTGTCCGTTGTAAGGAAGCGGCTTGATGGACTGCACGAGTCCTTTACCGTAGCTTCTCTTACCCATGATCACTGCTCTGTCCATATCCTGAAGAGCACCTGAAACGATTTCAGATGAAGATGCGGATCCGGAGTCTATCATTACTATGATAGGTATTTCAGTGTCAACAGGTTCTGTCATGGTCCTGTATTCCTTGAGGGAATCATCGGTATTGCCTTTTGCAGACACTACAAGAGATCCTTTTGGAACGAAAAGGGATACGATGTTGATGGCTTCTCCCATAAGGCCTCCTCCATTTCCACGAAGGTCAAGGACAAAACGCTTCATGCCTGCCTTCTTGAGCTCCAGGAATTTTGCTTTCAGGTCAGATGAGACGTTTTCTGTGAATCCGGTCTGAAGTATGTAGCCGGTTGTGTCATCAAGCATTCCTGCATATTCGATGTCAGGGAAATGGATCCTTTCGCGTATGACAGGAATGTCAAGGGTGTCGCCAGTGCGTACCTTCTTGATCTTGAATGTGACGGTCGTGCCCGGCTTGCCTTTCATGCGGTCACTGCTTTCCTTTGTCTCCAGCCCTTTTGTCGGAACTCCGTTGATTTCAAGAATCTCGTCTCCGCACTGAAGACCGTATTTCTGTGCAGGGGAACCTGCATATGGCTCGTTTATGATGACATTCTCATCCTTCTTCTTGTGAATTATTGCTCCGATTCCTCCATAAGTCTTGGAAATCATCATCTGAAGGTCCTCATTCTCCTCTTCCGGAATGTAAATTGTATAAGGGTCCAACTCTTCGAGCATAGCATCAACGCCGGCTCTCATGATCCTGTCAAGAGGAAGAGAATCGACATAGGAACGGTTGAGCTCCTTGAGGATGGAATTCTGGATTTCAGCCCATTGTCCGAGCTTGAAGCTCTGAGACTGAGCAGAAGCGGCGTGAGATGCCGCAAAAAGCATGGCACAAGCCATGAAGATAGATATAATGTTTCGTTTCATATTCGGATAGTCATATGTGTCACCGCACATATGGTGCCACAAAAATACGAAATTATTTATACCTTTGCAGCGGTTTTTAGTAGTAAAGATAAATAGCAGTTATTATGAAATTAGTTTTTGCAACAGGCAATATCGGTAAACTGCGTGAAGCATCTGAGATTTTAGGCGAGGGCTTTGAGCTTGTTTCCCTCGAGCAGGTAGGCATTGTCGAGGATATTCCGGAGACTGGAAAGACTTTGGTAGCCAATTCATTACAGAAGGCGATGTACCTTTATGACAAGGTAGGATGCGATTGTTTTGCGGATGATACAGGACTTGAGGTAGATGCGCTAGGCGGCGCTCCTGGAGTATATACGGCAAGATATGCCGGTGATGACAAGGATTTCAATAAGAACATGGACAAGGTGCTTCATGAACTGGAGGTCCTGGAAGGTGAGGCCAGAATGGCTGAAGCTCTTGGCCTGAAGATAAAGAAAGTGTCGAGAAGAGCACGCTTCAAAAGCGTCATTACTTTGATAATCAACGGGGAAAAGAAAATATTCGAAGGTACGCTCGAAGGTGTGATCGCACGCGAGAAATCCGGTAGCGGCGGTTTCGGCTACGATCCTGTCTTCATCGCAGACGAGTTTCCGGGACAGACTCTGGCTGACATTTCAGAAGAAGAGAAGAATGCCATCTCACATAGAGGCAAGGCGCTCCGCGCAATGGCAGAATGGCTCCGTACAGCCATTCCGGGCGTGTCCCCTGTCATTCCGAGCGAAGTCGAGGAATCTAAATAAGCAATCATGACAATAAACACCGGACTCATAGTTCTCCATACCACCAAGTTCGGTGAGAATTCGCTCGTCGTCCATACCCTCAGCAGGGAGTATGGACGGCGAAGCTTTCTTATAAAGGGGGCAGGAAAGAAATCGATGATGTCGTTGTTCCTGCCTCTCAATATTCTGGAAGCAGATGTGGTGGAGACCAATAAATCCACATTGTTCACTGCCCGCAACCTCGTCGCCAGACATCCCCTTCTGGGCATCAGGGACAACTTGTTCAAGAATTCAATGACAATGTTCATGAGCGAGGTGCTCTATAGAGTGGTGAAGGAAGGGGCTTTGGAGCAGGACCTTTTCGAATGGTGCGAAAGAAGTATCCTCATGCTTGATGCTATCCAGACGGATTTCAGTAATTTCCATATCCGCTTCCTTCTGGAGCTTACAGTCGCTCTCGGCTTCAGTCCTGAAGCCAAGGATCTCATTCCTTTCGTCGGAGATCATTATCCTGTCGTGAACAGCTTCATGACCCTTCCGTTTGCAGAATCGATGCTTCTTCCACTCAACGGAGCAGTCAGAAATGAGATCGCCGAGGAAATCCTCCGCTACATTGAGTACCATACCGAATCCGCCGTGAATGTCAACTCCCTGAAAGTCCTTCGTGAACTTTTTGTTTGAAGCTGATGGCAGGTCAGATCTGATTGGCGATCATGGAGCCTACTCTTCCTTGATCCTGATGACCATGTTTGAGATGATCGCAGCGAGACCTCCTGTAGTGATGCCTGATGAGAATATGTTCTTCACGGTCTCAGGGAATTGAGACAGAATCTCAGGATAAAGCTCGACTCCGAGTCCCATGCTGAAGCTTATTGCAATGACCAGAGTGGCCTTTCGGTCAATCTTCTGAGACGCTATTATCTTCACTCCTGCTGAAGCTACAGTACCGAACATCAGGAGAGTGGCTCCTCCAAGGACTGGGTCAGGCATGAAGGAGAAAATGACTCCTACTATAGGAAAGAATCCCAGCAGCACGAGGAACAAGGCGATGAAATAACCGACATAGCGGCTTGCTACTCCTGTCAGCTGAATCATGCCGTTATTCTGTGCGAATATGGAATTAGGGAAGGAGTTGAGCATACCCGCCAGAAATGAATTCACACCGTCTGCAAGAATTCCGTCCTGAGCCCTCTTAAGGAACTTCTCTCCTTCGACAGGTTCTCCGGATATGAGTGAATTGGCTGTGATGTCTCCGTATGCTTCAATAGCTGTTATTATATATACAAGGGCAAACGCCAGGATTGCCGAAAAGTTGAATGACACTCCATATTTGAATGGCAACGGTACATTGAAGAGCGAGTAATCCGGCATATTGCCGAAATCCACCATTCCGCAGAAATATGACACGACATAACCGATGGTTATTCCGATTATGATCGATCCCATTCGGAGATACCTGTTGGAACTCCTGTTGAACAGTACGATCAGCACTAATACAAGAGCTGCGATCCCAAGGTTCTGGAAGGAACCGAAAGTACCGTTCTCAAGAGCAGCCGTACCGCCTCCGCAAGATGTGATTCCTACCTTGATGAGGCTCATGCCGATAAGAGTTACGACAATGCCGGACACCAGAGGTGTTATGATCTTCATCGCATATTTGAGTATCCTGCTGATGAATACTTCAGCCAGAGCTCCGACCATCGTAGCACCGAAAATTGCCGGCAGACCGCCTATGGATCCGGCCATTATGATAGGACTGATGAACGAAAAGCTTGTTCCCTGGACACAGAGAAGACCGCAACCTGCCGGTCCGACCCTCCTGCATTGGATAAACGTAGCTATACCTGATACGAACAGCGACATCGAGACAAGGTAGCTTGTGGTCTGAATGTCAAGCCCAAGTGCACCTGCAATAATGAGGGGCGGGGTGATGATGGCCACAAATATGGCCAGAAGGTGCTGAAGTGCTGCAAACAGAGTATCTTTCAGAGGAGGTCTTTCTTCCAGACCGTATATGAGTCCGTTGTCTTTCATGGCTTATCTGAGCTTAATGGTACAATTGTCCAGGCTGTCGATTATCGCGAGGGATTCGACGTGGATTCCGAGGCTTCGAAGTTCATCGCCTCCGGTCTGGAATCCCTTTTCAATGAGGAAACCCATTCCTTCCAACGATGCACCGGCCTGATTTACAAGATCGATAATACCCTTGGCAGCATTGCCGTTAGCCAGAAAGTCATCTATGAAAAGAACCTTATCTTCCTTGCACAGGTAGTCACCGCTTACACATACTGAATATGAACGTCCTTTGGTGAAAGAAAATACCTCGGTCACCAGCATGTTCTCCATTGTGCTGGGTACCTTCTTCTTGGCGAACAGTACCGGAACGTCAAGAATGGCTCCGACCATGATGGCCGGCGCTATGCCGCTGGCCTCGATAGTTATCACCTTGTTGATCTGATGGCTTGAAAATCTTTTTACAAGCTCATTTGCCATGTCGCGCATTAGGACCGGGTCCATCTGATGATTGATGAAGTTATCGACTTTCAATATGCCTCCCGGAAAACATTTTCCGTCGCTCAATATACGTTCTTTCAGCTGCTTCATAAGAATTGGTGGATTATTTTTTGCGAAATTAATATAATAAATCATAATCCGGACAAAAAATGTATTTTTGCAGGATATAATAAACAGCAACAATTATATGTCTGGATTTTTTGGTTGTATTTCCCGCCGGGAATGTGTAAGTGATGTGTTTTACGGTACCGACTATCATTCGCATCTGGGAACTAAGCGTGCCGGTATGGCTTTCTATGATGGAACGAAATTCGTACGTTCCATCCATTCGTTGGAAAACGGATATTTCAGGAATAAATTCGAAGATGAACTGCCGCGTTTCGGAGATTCGAAGATGGGCGTGGGAGTAATCTCCGACAGCGAATCGCAGCCTATAACGATAACCTCCCACCTCGGACGTTATTCGGTGGTGACGGTGGCGAGGATCGACAATATTAAGGAATTGGCGGAAAACCTGCTGAAGCAGAGGATGCACTTCGCGGAACTCTCAGGTTCCGACATAAACGCAACAGAACTTGTAGCCATGCTCATCGGTATGGGCAACACTATCAAGGAGGGTATCGAATATGCACAGAGTCAGATCAAAGGTTCATGTTCTATGCTTGTCCTTACGGACTATGCCATATATGCTGCCCGTGACAGGTTCGGAAGGACTCCGATATCAATAGGCAAGAATGACATGGGATATGTGTGCGCAAGCGAGAGTTCGAGCTATACGAATCTCGGATATTCATATGTCAGAGACCTTGGGCCGGGAGAAATTGTTCAGATGAGTGCTGATGGCGTCCGCGAGGTTACTCCGCCGGGATGCCGCAAGCAGATATGCTCCTTCCTATGGGTATATTACGGCTACCCGTCAGCCTGGTACGAAGGCATCAATGTCGAAAATGCCCGATATGAAAACGGAGCGGCTATGGCAAGGAGAGATACAGAGGTTGACATAGACTATGCGTCCGGAATACCGGATTCGGGAATAGGACATGCCATCGGCTATGCTAATGAAAAGGGTGTTCCATACAAGAGACCGTTCGTGAAATATACTCCGACATGGCCACGAAGCTTCATGCCTCAGAACCAGAAGATGAGGGATCTTGTGGCAAAGATGAAGCTGCTGCCTAACGAGAGGCTTACACGCGGACAGAAGGTCGTGTTTATGGACGACTCGATAGTGAGAGGCACGCAGTTGAAGGACAATATTGTGAAATTGCACGACACAGGTATAAAGGAAGTGCATATGAGGATTGCCTGTCCTCCGCTGATCTTCCCATGTAAGTTCCTTAATTTCTCGACTTCACGCAGTACGTACGACCTCTATACCAGAAGGGTGATCAGAGATATGGAAGGAACGGACAATCTCACTGACGAGGTATGTATGCAGTATGTGGATCCGGATAGTCCGAAACATAAGGAGATGGTGGAGATCATGAGGAGACATCTCCAGCTCACATCGCTCAAGTTCCAGCGTATTGAAGACCTTGTGGCCGCCATCGGACTCCCGAAATGCGACCTGTGCACACATTGCTGGGATTGCAGCAGTTATATGGAATAGCTTGAACTGTATGAACCAGGTCATGATCGTAATGCCTGTTCTTATTGTGCTGATGTTCCTTTTGGGACTTGACATCAATAAGAAGTCCTTTACGGATATTGCACGTAATCCAAAGGCGGTGCTTTTGGGTATGACCGGGCAACTTGTCATACTTCCGATCCTAGCATTTTCGATAGCGTGGCTTTTGAAACTTCCACCGGTATATTTTATGGGTCTGGTTCTTGTGGCTTGTTGTCCGGGCGGCAGCTCGTCAAATGTCTTCTCGATGCTCGCAAAAGGTGACGTTGCATTATCAGTCACCCTGACGGCTTTAAGCAGCATGATAACTCTGTTTACACTTCCGGTGATTATGGAGTTTGTCACAAGGACGGTATCCGACTTGTCAGGTGTTGAAATCGAACTGCCTGTAGCTAAACTCCTCGTGCAGAATATCATACTGCTTCTCTTTCCTTTGCTTGCCGGAAGTCTCTTCAAGAACTTCTTCCCAGAAGCAGCCGTCAAGGTCCGCAAGATTCTGGGCAAGATGGCATTTCCAGCACTAATGCTTCTGGCAGCTGTGTTCTTCCTGCAGTATAAGAAGGAGATCGCTGACAACTTTGCATCCTTGGGACTGTCGGCTGCAATGCTTATTGGCTGCGCAATGGCATGCAGCTCATTAATGTCTCGGATAGGAAAGTTCGGCGACGCGGTAAGACGCACGATAGTGATAGAGGTCGGAATGCAGAATGCTGCCCAGGCCATTACAATAGCATCATCTCCTTTCATCTTCAACAGTGGCGAGATGGCTCTCCCTGCGATCTGCTATGCGTTGCTGATGAATGTAATACTGTTGACATATGTATATCTTATAAGACGGAAACAAAAATAGATATGGCTAAGAAAGAAGGTATCAGGAAACTGTTTGACAATATAGCTTCGGACTATGACAGACTGAATCATATTCTGTCTCTCAATATCGACAAGGGCTGGAGGAAGAAGGCCGTACGTCAGATTGCGGATGAGAATCGTGCGCTGAAGGTTCTTGATGTAGCTTGTGGAACAGGAGACTTTACAATAGAGATTGCTCGGAAAGTCGCACCGGGAAGTGAAGTTACAGGTGTGGACATCTCTGAGGGAATGCTGGCTGTCGGAAAAGAGAAGGTCAGGAAAGAAGGAGTGTCAGCTGGATTGTATGTGGCTGATTGCGAGGCGCTTCCATATGAAGATAATACCTTTGACCGTATCTCTGTAGGTTTCGGAGTACGCAATTTTGAACATCTTGATATAGGTCTGAAAGAGATGTTCAGAGTACTTAAGCCTGGAGGCAAGCTTGTTATTCTCGAACTGTCTGTCCCGTCCAATCCGGTAATCCGCTGGTGTTACAAATTATATTTCCTGAAGATCCTGCCGGCTATAGGTGGTCTTGTTTCGGGAGATCGTGGAGCATATGAGTACCTGCCGGCATCCGTTCTCCGCTTTCCTGCTCCGGAACTTTTCATCCAGATGATGAGAGACTCCGGATTTGATACAGTGGAACATACTCCGCTTACCTTCGGAATCTGCCGCATGTATATCGGTAAAAAGTCAGCTCTATGATCAGGAACTGGATTGAGGCCATGAGGCTCCGAACACTTCCGGTGAGTGTGGCAGGAGTAATTGCAGGAACAGCTTGTGCAATCATTCTTGACTCGTTCAAGCCGGCTCCGGCTATAGCATGTCTTGTGTTTGCCGCTCTCGCACAGATCGCAGCTAATTTCGGTAACGAGTACTATGATTACAAGAATGGAATCGACAGGAAAGGACGTGCCGGCTTCCGCAGAGGAGTAACGGAGGGAGAAATTGCCTCTAAGTCCATGAAGATGGCAACCTATTCAGTTCTGGCATTGGCAGCGGCAGTCGGATGTACAATGCTTCTGTATGGTCCATGGTGGCTGATCATTGTGGGTGTTCTGATCATGATCTTTGCCTTGGCATACAGTGCCGGTCCATATCCTTTGTCGCATCACGGACTAGGTGATGTCGCTGTGGTTATCTTCTTCGGAATCATTCCCGTGACGTTCACATGCTTCCTTCAGACCGGCAGCTGGGAAGGTATGGATATAATCATACCTGCTTCTCTTGCAGTCGGTCTTCTGGCAGCAAATGTACTTGTTGTCAACAATTACAGGGATATGGAGGATGATGCGGCTGTAGGGAAACGCACTACGGTCGTCATTTTCGGACGCAGGTTCATGAGCCTGGCCTATCTGCTTTCAGGTATCGCCGGCATGGCTGTAATGATACCTGTCTGGACAAGGCTCCCGCTGTGGGCATTGACGGTTCCGGTCGTTTACATCACTCTCCACCTTAATGTATGGCTTAAACTCAGGCAGACGACGGGAGCTGCACTCAATCCGCTGTTGGGCAGGACTGCTGTCAATCTTCTGGTCTTTTCGCTGCTCTTCATATCAGCTTCGCTGTTTGCCTGATAGGCAGCAAGCTGTCGGAGAATCCATTAATATGGAGTTTTATCTTCTTTCTCTTCCCATTTGCGGAATGCTCTCAATGCATCTGAACGCATGAAGTGCTCGCATCTGATCGAACGGTCCTCGTAATTGAGCTCAAGCTGGTCATATATGAAGGAGTCATCAAAGTCAATTGCCTTTGCATCGTCCTTGGTGTTGCCGTAACATATCCTGCTTACACCGGCCCAATACAAGGCACTCAGACACATAGGACAAGGTTCGCAGGAACTGTACACCGTACATCCTTTCAGTTGAAATGTGCCAAGAGCAGCACATGCATTGCGGATAGCCATAACTTCTGCATGGGCTGTAGGGTCCGCATTCGGAACCACCCTGTTGGTGCCTGTCGCTATCACTTCGCCGTCGCGTACAATCACAGCACCGAAAGGACCACCACCGGAATCAATATTGTCTTCTGACAGCTTTATCGCCATCATCATGAATTTTGCATCTTCCTCAGAATAGTCCACGGTCTCAGCAAGATACTTGCTCTTATCTTTTTCCATACCCATTATAAGTCAGAAATTCAACAAAGGAAAAACTTACCGGCCTCACCGGCAACTCTCACAAAGATACACAATTCATGCAAGAAATAATACATCGCAAGTACTTTTTTCAAGTAGCGGGCTGCATGATATCTCAGACACCCGAAGGGCTCCTTCTGGGCTGGCATGATGTCTAAAAACGAAAAAAACACAGCGATCTGCTGTGCTTTCTTGTAGCGGGACCCAGGATTGAACTGCGGACCTGAAAGAATGGAAGAGACTCATGCTCAACGACGGTATATCCAAGACCACTGTCGGAATGTATGTGAGAAGAAGGGATTCGTTACCCGTGCCACATATCCGTTCGGTAAGGGTGATGACAAGATTACCATTTCAAGGGGAGCAACCCGAAAGTCGTTCTACCTTACAGTCGAGCAGATGACCGAGTTGTATAACTGTTTCCTTGAAAAGCGTTATCCGGAGGAGTGGGATGTGGATTGGAGGGAGAATACTCAT